>ENA-UOOK01000126-UOOK01000126.1-fermentation-metagenome-genome-assembly--contig:-NODE-126-length-87065-cov-8.956534_pt1 | contig 87065 bp, 81 predicted proteins | sample MGYA00245777_ERZ724023 | MGnify/ENA primary metagenome ERZ724023 (study PRJEB28704, sample SAMN03018312) | fermentation metagenome | biome: anthropogenic terrestrial biome; feature: soil; material...
GCGGTCTTGCAGTCTTGCGGTCTTGCAGTCTTGCGGTCTTGCAGTCTTGCGGTCTATGTTGCTGATTATAAGTAGATATAAACCCTATTGCCTATTGCCTAATGCCTAATGCCTGATCACAGGCCAAGCAAGTCCATCACACCGTTGATGAAGGTGAGTGGATGTGCCGGGTTACCGGGGACATAAAGATCAATATGGTGGCTTTCAATGAAATCTCTCTGCAAGGCAGGGCTGCCGGCAAAAAGTCCGCCGCTGATGGCGTCGGTGCCGACCAGAATGATGATGTTGGGTGCCGGAGTAGATTTGTAACAAATTTCAAGGGCTCTGGCCATGTTTCCTGAAACGGGGCCGGTGATAACAATGCCGTCAGCATGACGGGGCGAAGCCACGAATTCAATCCCGTACCTGCCCATATCAAAGTTCACGTTACCTGTTGCCCCGAGTTCCATCTCGCATGAGTTATCACCTCCTGCCGACACCTGGCGGAGCTTCAGAGACCGGCTGAACAATCTGCGGATCTCCTTCCTGACAGCAGTTTCATCTATCCTGAGCGGATCAGCCTGACCCGGCTTAATAACCAGGTCTTCCCTCCTGGTGGCTGCAATGCGGTAGTCATTGGTAAACCTGTAGGCATCAGGCATTGCCAGGGCACACTCATTGCAGAAGGCGCACCTGCCAAGGTCAATGGCACCGCTGCTGCAGTCAATGGCTCCTGCCGGGCATAACGCAGACGCCTTTCCGGCCATGGCTGCAGTTATATCTGCAGAGATGACAGGCCTTCCCCTGAACAGGGCAGAGACGGGCTGCTTCCGGAGATCTGGCACGTACTGTTTGCCATGATCGGCGAGTATTTTTATTTCTTTTAGCATTGCCTCCCAAATAATTTATCTACAGGTCATTGCCACAATAAGAAAGGTTAAAGCTCTTGTTGCACACCGGAAAATCGGAAATCTCCTGGTTCCGGACAGCAAGGGCAAGGGCCATCCAGTTGTGCATGGAGGGATCCTTGATCTTATACATTGCCAGTTTCCCCAGGTTGTCTGTCACCGCTACATGACACACCTCTCCTCTCCAGCCTTCTGTCACAGAAACAGCCAGGCAGTCAGGCCTGAGTTTCAGGTCATACTGTGGCCGGCCTGTCTCCCCGGCACAATTTTTCCAGCTGTCAATAAGCCTGCGTATAATCTTCACAGACTCTTTGACTTCGAGCGCACGGAGCATTCCCCGGGCTAGAACGTCGCCTGTTTCCTGCATTACCGGTTTGATCTCCATCTGACTGTAATATTGGAAGGGATGGGTTGAACGAATATCCCTCGGCACTCCGCAGGTACGTGCAGCCATACCCACAGCGCCAATAGCAGTTGCCTGCTTCCGTGTTACGGTACCTATATCCTCGAAGCGTCCCAGAACGCTTGGCAGGGTATAAACACAATCAGTCACAATACCGTATCTCCTGTCAACCTCATCCAGAACCCTGATTATTTCGACAGAGATCTGCTCAGTCAGCGGGAAGTTCGATCCGCCGGGGCGTATCAGACCCTTCCCGAAACGGTTGCCGCACCAGAACTGAGTTGTATTTATTACCATGGTTCTCAGCGCTTCGCATGCCACCTGTCCCAGCTGGTAAGCCACATCACCGCACAGAGCAGCCGTATCACCTATGTGTACAGCAATGCGTTCAAGCTCCAGGGCAATGCAACGCTCCGCCTGAAGTGAAGCAGGAGGCTTAAAACCTGCCAGCGATTCAATAAGCTGTGCATGAGCCAGTCCGTGGGCCACCGCACTGTCACCGGCAATATCTTCGGCAAGAAGTGAACGACGCAGACTGTCACCGGCATCGGTGAAGAGCTTTTCAATTCCCCTGTGCTGGTATCCCAGCTGAATCTCAAGATGGAGTACCCTCTCTCCGTTGCATATGAACCGGAAGTGACCTGGCTCAATCACTCCGGCATGGATAGGCCCCACTCCAACCTCATGAAGCTCCTCGCTATCCATTTCATAGAAGGGATAGTTATCCATCACACTGAGTCTGTCTGCCCTGTCATGAGGGTACCTCACCGGCTTGAGCCACGGATGATTTCCGAAGAGCACACCATGATTCTCATGTATTTCACGCTCAAATATATGCATTGCGTAAATTGATGCCGTCAACGAACGTAGCGGAGTGCCGTCATCTTTCTTAATGTGGCTGAGTATCCTTACAGACCCTGAACCGTCATCAGCAATACAGCAAATGAACTTTAATCCTTCACCGGTCCTGTAACATGAGTAACTCAGGCAATGATAACGTTCATCGGTCAGCATTGAGGTCACCTCCTCGTAAAACAGGTCATAATCGATCACCGGGATCACTGAAAACACTGCTGGAGATGAACCGTTTCTCACTTCTGTATACCTGTTGCTGCTCATGATTTCTATCTGGGAAGTAATGCGATACTGTTGCTGATAAGGTCAGTCAGGAAGGGTGGCTGCCAGAAGCAGATCATTATCACGAAGGCGAGAAGGATAAACTGGCTGACAGTCTCCACCGGGCTGACATGGCCAGGCTGCAGCAATTCACTTTCATTTCTGGGTGATGAAAAGCTGACATGCATGATCCTCGTGCTCATTGCGTAAATTATATAACAGAGAAGGATGACAGTTAAAGCCATTACCAGCCATTGGCCGTTGACTACCATCGCCCTGAAGATCATCAGTTCTGAGATGAACATACCTGAGGGGGGTATGGCAAGAATGCAGATCATTCCTGTCATAAGCACCATAGCCCCGGCGGGATAGAGTTTCATGTACCTGCCACTTTCATCCAGCCTGAATGTGTGAAGAATCCTCGAGAGCTGCCCCATCTGGTAAAAGAGACTTGACTTGGCGAACGAATGCAGCACTATGAGCAGCAGGGCGGCATAGTAACCATATCCTCCGGTGCCAAGGGCAATCGCAACAAGGCCCATGTTCTCGAGGCTCGAATATGCAAGCATTCGCTTCAGATGCTTCGCCTTCAGCATGTAACCGGCAGCGATGAGTAGCGAGAGCACACCTGCCAGTATAAGCACATCATTCATGAATGAAAGAACCGGTGTGCCGGAGAAAAGTGTGTAAACGCGATAGATGGCAAGGAATCCCACATTCATCAGGGTCGTGGAGATGAGTGCACTCACCGGAGGCGGTGCCACGGAATGGGCGTCGATGGTAACCGTATGCATGGGGAAGAGACCCATCTTTGTGCTGAATCCCACCAGAACAAATATGAATGCTATCTTGAGATACAGGGGATTGGCGTTGCTGATCACGTGACTGAAGGAGGAGAAGGAGAGGCTCGGTGCGTCACCGCGTCCGTAGATGAACCCCAGAAAGAGGATTCCAAGGTAGGCCAGCGCAATGCCGGTGGAGCAGATGAATACATACTTCCATGTAGCCTCAAGGGCCACCTCGGTACGGTCATGGTAAATGAGCACCGCCACAGCAAGGGTAGTTGCCTCCACGAAAATCCACAGTACCGTCATCGTATTGGCCAGGTAAGCTCCGGCCATGAATGTCATGAGTGCTATCAGCCCGGAATGATAGATATTGAATCTCTTTACGGCGTCATCACTGGTATAGATGAATCCGTGATAAACAGTTGGAAGAGTAAGCAGGGTAAGCACTGACAACAGCAATACGGCCGTGCTGTCATATGTGAACCAGGTGAGTTCGGTGTTGCCAATGTTAAACCATGCGTGTACTGTAATGGCAATGAGAAGGGCTGAGAACGCAAGAGCAAATGCCCTGGTCAGCCCCCTGCTCCCGGAGATGAGTGTAACGCCGCTCAGCGCCAGTGACACTATAAAGAAGAGCAACAACATCATCCTTAATCCTTTAACATTGTCAGTTCATTTGTATGCGGCTTAAGCCGAAGCCCGAAAAAGCCCAGGATCAGGACACCCACGAAGATGTCAAGAAGTATCCCGATATTGATCAGCATCGGCATCTCATTACCAATGGCCAGTGAAAACAGAAAGACCGCATTCTCAACCACAAGGAAACCGATAAGGTGCGATATTATCAGCTTATGAGTCACAATCAGAAGCAATCCGGTCAAAAGGGTAAACAATGCTATTGCGAGGTAGATCGAATTGATAAAAGGATTGACAAGGATCACGGCAAGGATGACGCTGATCAGCAGGCCCGCTATTGAAAACAGCAGCAGGTAAAACCCGGGGACCGCCTGCCTGTGCACCTTTGTCACACCCGACTTCCTGATGATCCTGCTGAGCAGGTATGGCAGAAGCATAGTCTTGAAAAGCAGCGTCTCAGCCACTATGAAGAGCAGGTTTGCCAGGTTGACCTCCTTGAGTTCAAACACTGCAATTCCGCACAGCAGAAGGCCTTGCAGGGCCACCAGTCTGACATACGTGCTCAGCCTTTCGGCCGAGGCGAAGTAGATGAGGGTTACCGCAAAGAGAACTATAAGGTAGTTTACCATTTCTTTTCAGGCCAGTTTTTCAGTCAGTATCAGGATAACCATAAACGCGATGAGGGCTATTGAAGTGAGAGTAAGGATGAACTTCGGGTTCTTGTTCATCTTGTTCCTTGCCCTGAATGATTCTGTAAAGCCAATTACCATGGCGAAGAGAGCCTGCACGGCGAAAAAGAGTCCGGTTTGAAGAATCACATTCCATCCGGCAGGTACAACGAGATTGTATATCAGCGATCCATAGAGAGCAAATTTCAGGTATGTCCCCACATGGATCAGCGCCTTGTCAAATCCGCTGTAGTCAAGTATCATCACCTCATGGATCATGGTCAGCTCAAGGTGTGTTTTCGGGTCGTCAACCGGCAGTCTGCTGTTTTCAACCATAGCAATCTGAACCAGGAGATAAGCTCCTATAATACTGTAGATCAATACATAATCATTCCCTGTGATGAAGAAGTGGTTAAATATCACTGAAAATGAGGTGTATCCTGTGAACATTGCGAAGGTGGCGATCAGAATGAAGAATGCAGGTTCAACAAGCATTGAGAAGAGGGCTTCGCGGCTGGCTCCCATCCCTTCAAAACTGCTGCCGGTATCAAGAGCTGCAATTATGGTAAAGAACTTCCCCAGAGCAAGCAGATAAGCAAAGAGAATGAAGTCGCCCTCAAAGGAAAGCACCGCCTTCTGCTCTGCAAAAGGCAGCAGCAACATTGCACCGGTGATCGTTGCCAGGGTGACTGAGGGAGCAATTCTGAAAATCAGGCTGGTGGTGTCACTGAATACACTCCCTTTCCTTAACAGAACAGCGATATCCTTCCATGGTTGGAATATAGCCGGTCCCTTACGCCCGGAGGCGATGCTCTTCGTCCGGAGGATTACTCCCGGGAAGAAGAAGGCTGCAACCGCTATAAGTATGAATCCTGCCATAATCAGATTATTTTGAGCATTGCGAGAAGCAATACAATCAACATGAAAACAAATGCATACAAAATATAATGTCTTATCTGTCCGGTCTGCATCACAGCTATCCTTTTAAGCAATCCCGAGATCCAGTCTACAGGTTTGTCGACCAGGTTTCGCTTGAAGAGATCATCACTGTGTGAAAGGAATTTCCTCCTGTGGGGGAAGATTTCATCCTCACCGATCTCCTCAATTTCTTTCCGGGTCTGCAGCAGGGGCTTGGCTATGTGGTTATAGTTGTAAGCGAAGGAGGTTGCCGTATACTGCTGTTTCGGCGTCCCGGCTGTATAGCCGCAACCCCAGGTGGGGCCTGTTTCCACCACATGGCGACTCAGATGATACCTCCGGTAGAGTAGCAGTGTGGCAAGGGTGACAACAAATATCCCTCCTGCAAGACTGATCTGGGCAAGATTGGCCGTAAAAGCTCCTGTGACCAGCGGCTGTGAGCCAAGGTTCCATGTCCGCGTTACAATGTCAAAAACCGGTTTCACCACCAGAGGTGATCCAAGCCCGATAAAAAGGATCAGGGCTGCTGTGGCCAGCTGCGGGAAAATCATGGATCTCCCTGCCTCACGGGCATTACCAGCCTCTTCTGACCTGGGTTCACCAAGGAACACGATTCCGAAAGCCTTGGTGAAGCAGAAGATTGCAAGTCCGCCAATAAGCGACAATGCTGCAATTGACCCCACAATGAGTATTGAGTGGTAGAGACTGGCGCCGGAGAGACTGCCGAACATCCCCATATATATAAGATACTCTGAGATGAAACCGTTGAAGGGAGGCAGTCCGCAAATAGCCAGAGACCCTGCCAGGAACAAAATGGCAGTCCATGGCATCCGTTTCATAAGGCCTCCCGTCTGTTCAATGTTACGTGTATGCGCAGCATGGTATACAGAGCCCGCATTAAAGAACAGGAGCGACTTGAAAAGTGAATGGTTCAGTACATGGAGAAGTCCTCCTGCATAACCAAGTAAGGAAAGAGCACCATTCCCGGTTGCCTGGCCGATGACCCCCAGACCGATACCAATACCGATAATTCCGATATTCTCGATGCTGTGATATGCAAGAAGTCTCTTAAGGTCATGCTGGACTATAGCCATCATCACACCCAAAACTCCTGAGACAAGTGACATTATAAGGATTATGACACCTGTGATCAGCAGGTCTGACTGCATTGAAGCCAGTACTCTCATGATCCCGTAGATGCCCATTTTAATCATCACCCCTGACATCACCCCAGAGACATGAGACGGGGCCGCCGGATGCGCCTCCGGAAGCCAGGTGTGCAGCGGGATGAATCCGGCTTTAATGGCAAAACCGGCGAAAAAGAGCAGGAAGAGCGGGAGGTTTCGGTGTCTGCTGAAATATTCGCCAAGCGCGTCAAAACTCATCCGTCCGGTATCCTGCTGAACAAGGAGAAACGCAACAAGAATGAAGAACATACCCACATGCATCTGGATGAGATAGCTGATGCCTGTCTTCATGATGCTCCTCTCCTCAGCATCGAAGATTACAAGGAAGAATGAGGAGAGGGCCATTATCTCCCACACAATAAGGAAGGCGATCCCGTCCCGGATCATTACAACCATAAGCATCGAAATCCACAGCCACAGGTACGAGAAGTAATGGATTGAAAAACGGAGAGCGTTCATCCGGATCTTGTAAGGCTCCAGGTATCCCCTGGCGTAAAGAAATCCTATCAGTACGGTAAAATTGACGACAAGTATGAAAAAGGCAGAAAGGTTATCAATTACAAGCACCATTCTGGTACCTGTTGCTGCTGTGAACAAGGGCAACTCATAAGCCTGCCCGGCGCCCGTCAGCATGCCGGTACTCCATGAGGATGTAAGGGCTATCCCTGCAACCAGGAGCCCCAGGGTGAAGTAATACTTCAGCCATTCAGGCACTGCAAAGACAAGCAGTGAGAGAGCCAAAATGACCAGAAAGGCTGTTGATCCAAACATTAAACCGGAAATTTGCCCGCAAATGTAAAAAATTTATTATCCGGTTATACTTTTAACCGGATTAAGTCAGAACTGACAGTTCATACATCAAGCTGGTTGTTGCTGCCTTTGAGACCTATCACCATTGTATTTCCGCCTGCCGGGATGTTAGGGTCAACCGGGGTGTTGGCCTTCCATGAGCCGCAGGTAAAGTCTGGTACATCAATTGATGACGACCTGTTTGCAACCGACCATTCACTGAGAGGGGTGATAACGCTCCACAGGGCTGCATCATATACATCCTGGTCGAGTGGCAGTCCGTTCCGCAGACAGTCAATCAGCCTCCAGTCCATGATGAAGTCCATTCCGCCGTGGCCACCTATGGCCTTTGCCATCTCTCCCACCCTTTTTACGATTTCGGGTGTGTACTGAGCCTCAAGTGCAGCCTGTTCTTCGGGTTTCAGCCATGAATGGCCGAGGGCGATCTTTGCCGGAGATGGCCATTTCTGAGCTAATCCTTTGGTGCCGCTTACAAGATGTATCCTTGAATAAGGTCTCGGGCTTGAAACGTCATGCTGGATCAAAATGCTCCTTCCCAGCACTGTCTTAACCAGAGTGGTGTTCATGTTGCCCCGGTAGCTCTTTCCGGCAAAGGGAGCATAAAACGGGTCCTCTTTCGCCAGCTGCTCCAGCTCCGGTCCCATGGCGAAGTCATTTGATGAGAGTGAGGTAAGGTATTCCATCCTGTCACCTCTGTTGATATTCATTATCTGACAGACTGGTCCCAGACCATGAGTCGGGTAAAGATTTCCATTGCGGGTATTCTCTTTCAGCCTCCACATGTCGGCATATCCGTTCTTGTCATAGGTGTAGCCCCATCGCAGATCGTGGATATAAGCCCCTTCGCCGTGCACGATGTCGCCAAAGAGTCCCTGCCGTGCCATGTTTAGTGTCAGCAGTTCGAAGAAGTCATAACAGCAGTTCTCAAGCTGCATGCAGTGTTTTTTTGTCCGTTCAGATACCTCAACAAGCTGCCAGCATTCCTCCACAGTCTTTGCAGCTGGTACCTCCACCGCCACATGCTTGCCTGCTTCCATGGCATATACAGCCATCGGGGTGTGCCATGCCCAGGGTGTGCATATGTAAACAAGGTCAATGCCGGGGTCATCACACATAGCCTTCCAGGCTTCCTCACTGCCGCTGAAGTCCTTTGCCAGTGGCAGGCCGAACTTTGTCAGCATCGCCTGCACCTTCTCAACACGATCCGGATACTTGTCGCAGAGCGCGACTATTTCCACCCCTTCAATATGGGCCATCCGCTCGACGGCTCCGGGCCCTCTCATACCGAGGCCTATGAATCCTGTCCTGACCTTGGAGAGTGGCAGTGCGGCATAACCTGACATGTTGAAGTTCTGGCTGTGTGTGGCCATTACTGCCGCCCTGACCTCTGCCATTGCTTCGGTTGATTTTTCATGGCGGATGCATGAGGCTGCACTGGCTGCCGTCAGAGTGCCTGCTCCGGCAACAGCAGCAGTGCGGAGAAAATTCCTTCTGTTGGTTTTCATGGGTAAGGTAAGTTTCGAACTGTATTATGCTTGCAATATACAAAGTTCCCAGGTTATAAAACCACGGAAAGAGACAGTTGTTGTCAAGCCTGATGGATACAACAGGGAGGTGCTGCAAGCAATGAACAGGACAGGCATTTCTCAGTGGCTGTCCTGCTCCGGTGGTCGCTTCCTCTTCCTGATGATATCACCTGCCAATGATCCGGCCAGGTAACCAAGCACGGCAGCCCATGGAATCATGAGATACCAGTTCGACTTGATGGTGCAGGTGCCTGACACACAGCCTACATACTTCCAGTACAGGAATCCTCCCACTGCACCAAGCAGTGTTCCGGTGATCTCCGGTAAATATCTCCTCACCAACGTACTTGTCATTAATATTAGTTTGAGTTAATAACAATCCTGATCAGTTCTTGTTCCCTGACCCTTTCCTTTTCCCAGTTAAGCTCCTTACGTGCCTTCTCAGCCCCCTGCCTGAGCCGCAGCAACAGAGACCGGTCATTTGCAAGATGCTGCAGCTTCTTTGCAATTGCTTCAGGTGATAATTCATCAATCACGATCCCGCAGGCATAACTATTCACCAGTGCGGAAACCTCCGGCAGAGAGGATACCAGCACGGGTAATCCGGCAGCAATATAATCAAACAGCTTGTTAGGCAGGCTGCAATGCTGGTTCAAGCATGTATCAGTATCAAGTGACAGACCGGCATCACAGGTCATTGTGTAACGCATCATCTCCTCCCATGGCATCCTTGGCAGGAAGATAATCCGTTCACGGGCTTCGCCTTCAAGTGCTTTTCTCCGCAGAGAATCTATTATATCACCGGATCCGATGATAACAAGTTTTACCCCGGTGGTCCCGGGTATGGCACTTATCAGCTCCTCTGCCCCTCTGCCGCCGTTTATTCCCGACCCCTGTAAAACCACCAGCAACTCATCCTCCCCTGCTCCAAGCTCGCTCCTTTCATGTGGTGACAGGTGTTCCACTGATGGTGCCACATTCCTTACTACGACAGGGTCAACTCCGTATTCATCTCTGTAAAGTGCTGCTATTGACTCGCTTACAGTTATCATATACCTAATGCCCGGCACAATTTTTCGCTCTGCACTTTTCCAGAGGAAATGTTTGAAACGCCTCTCCCTGAGCCCGAACTGCCCGGTAAAATATTCATGTGAGTCATATACCAGTTTTTTCCTGAAGATTCTGGAGATCACATAGCAGGGTACCAGGGTGTCAAGGTCAGAGGCCACACAGATATCAAACCGCCCTGAAAGAAGCCTGAAGAAAAGCAGGATATTAAACATCATGTACATTGCCGGCCCCTTTCTGAAAGGGACCCTGATCCTTTCGAAAGTGATCCCTGGTACTGCACCAGGCAGCCGGGCAGATGAGGCTCTTCCGACTACGGTCACGTCAAGCCCCTCCCCGGCCATAAGCAATGCCAGTTTCCGGACCCTCATATCGGTCGAAAGGTCGCTTATGACCGCTATTACTGCTTTCATTTCCTGCCTGCCGGGTATACCTTCTGATGTTTCAGGTCATCACAACGGTTGAAAGATACAAAAGAATTTTTTTAGCTATGTTTGTACATTGTGTTAAGACAGATGGAGAGATCTCCCGCCAAAAGAATAGTGCATCTTGTAAGTTTCAACATTCCTTACCCTCCTGACTACGGCGGTATAATGGATGTTTTCTATAAGATCTCCGCCCTTAAGAGACAGGGTGTCGGGGTTATACTCCACTGTTTCAGTTATGGCCGCGGCCGTTCAAGAACGCTGGAACGCGAATGCCTGAGAGTACATTACTACAGGAGGGAGCTGAATCTCTTTCACCTCTTCCGCAAGGAGCCGTTTATAGTTGTATCACGCAGCAATGAAATGCTCCTCAAAGACCTTCTGACCGATAATCACCCCATAATTTTCGAGGGGCTGCACACAACCCATTTCCTTGGCAATAAGGCTCTTGAAGGAAGGATCACTATGGTACGGACTCATAATATAGAACATGTCTATTACCGTAACCTGGCTTCGAATGAAAAGAATCCTTTCAGGAAGCTTTATTACAGCACAGAAGCCAGGAAGCTCGAACGGTATGAACCGAAGCTCGCAAGTGCCACGTGGTTGATTTCGATTTCTCCTGGCGACACTGAGTATTTCAATTCAATGTATGGCAATGCACTGTTCGTTGGTCCTTTTCATCCTGAAGACGGATCCTTTCCCGGCGAAGGCAGAGGCGATTATGTCCTTATACATGGTGATTTCTCCACCGCTGAGAACGATGCAGCTGCCCTCTATTTATTGAAGGAGGTGGTCCCTCACTTGAAATACCCGACCATCCTTGCCGGCAAAAGGCCATCGGCGGAACTGTCGGACAAAGCATCAGCACTAAGGCATGTCAAACTTGTTCCAAATCCCTCGCTTAGCCAGATGAATGAACTTATCGCAAATGCACAGGTATGCCTGCTTAATGCCACCCAACCTACCGGGATGAAGCTGAAGCTCATCAATGCGCTAAGTTCCAGCCGGCACGTCGTGGCTTCACCGGCAGTCATATCAGGGACAGGCCTTGGAGAACTATGCCATGTGGCTGTTAATCCGGGAGAATGGATCAGTCTGACTGACAGGCTGATGAACGAGGATTTTACCGGCGACATGAGAGTGCAGAGAAACCTCCTCCTGAAGGAAGTGGCTGACAATGAAGTTAATGCAAAAAAAATAGTCGAGACAATCGACAGCTACAATCCTGAACTATAATCAAGGCTTATCATGCCGGAATTTATCATCAGTCATTATCCCTGGTTATTGTCCCGGGCACCTGGTGAATAAAAAGCCGGCCTGCACTCCGGTCATAAGATCAACCGTAATCTTATTGGTATATCCTTCTCCTGTTAAGTTCACGCCTGTAGGCCGCGGCATACCTGTTGTGTTCTGCCAGCGTCCGGGAAAAATGGTGATAACCCGTCCCGTCAAACCTGGCAACCATAAACAAGTATTCATGATCCTCTGCATTCAGCACTGCATCCAGGCCTGAACGTGACGGGCAGCGGATCGGCCCGGGCGGCAGACCGGAGTACTTATATGTGTTATAGGGTGACTCAACCTCAAGGTGAATGTTAAGGATACGTCTCAGAGTGAAGTCATTGACAGCGAACTTAATCGTTGGATCAGCCTGAAGCGGCATCCCTGTGGTCAGCCTGTTCAGGTAGAGTCCGGCAATACGGGGCTTCTCATCCTCCCTTGAAGCCTCCTCATCAACAATGGATGCCAGAACAGATACTTCAGCAGGCGTAAGCCCCAGATTTTCAGCTATAGAAGTCCGGTCATCATTCCAGTAGTCACGGTACTCCTTCAGCATTCGACGGTAGAAACCGCGAGGATCAACAGACCAGTAAAGCTCGTAAGTGTCAGGAATAAAAACAGCTATCAGTGTTCTTATATCAAATCCGTCGGCTGAGTAGTTGGCCTCATCATGGAAGAATTCTGCAAGGGATGCTGAATCTGCCTCTATCTGTCCTCCTATCCTGCCGGCAAGCTCGTCGAGTGTACGTATATTGTTGAAGGTGACATTGACAGGCGCCTGGCGGCCCGAGCGCAGCATGTTGACCAGGCTGTTGTTGCTCATTCCGGGTTCAATGATATAGGAACCCGGCTTGACAGTCTTTCCGAAGGACTTAAGCCGGGAGGTAATTATGAAGCTTTCCCTGCTTCGCAGCAGATCAGCGCTTTCCAGTGTATCAGTCAGGGCGCTGAAATCAGATCCGGTTGGAAGATAAATCCTGACCGGTTCATCAGGCTTCACATTCTCCCTGAGCACTATAATCCACAGGAGCATTACCAGGACAAAGCCGGCAACAAGAAAAGTATAAAAAAATGTCAGCAATATCTTTTTCATCGGGTGCGAAGTTAATAGAGAGGTCCGAATATCCGTGCCAGTGATTCCTTGTATCTTTCCCTCCTGTTACGTTTCTCCCACTCCTCCATGTTTACTTCGGTACAGTTCTTAAGGTCCTCGGCAAAGAGCACCCCCAGGCGGAGTGCAAAGTCTTCATCATAGATCAGGGCAGTAACCTCAAAGTCAAGGTCGAAACTGCGGACATCAACGTTGGGAGACCCGACTGATGAAAAGATGCTGTCAACCAGCAGGTATTTGGAATGGATGAATCCATTGCGGTAGAGGAAGATCCTGACACCGGCCTCCAGCAATTCCGTTATATATGAGCGGGTGTTCCAGTTCGCAATTATCGAATCTGAATTTTCAGGAAAAATCATTCTCACATCTACACCACTCAGGGCGGCGGTTTTCAGGGCTGTCAGCAGGCTCTCGTCAGGACTGAAGTATGGTGAGGTGAGATAGATTGATGATTGGGCTGTGGCAATTGCTGAAAAGTAAACCTGCATTATTGTGGCCCAGTCTGTATCGGGTCCGCTGGAGGCCACCTGAACCAGGCACCTGTTACCGGTGCGGACAACATGTTCCAGTGAACCATCCGGGGGGAGCTCCTCACCACTCACAAAATCCCAGTCGGCCAGGAAAACCCTGTCGAGCGCTGCCACAGCTTCTCCCTCAACCCTGAGATGGGTATCAACCCATGGGCCGAGGTGAGGCAATCCGTGCAGATACTTGTCAGCTATATTCAGTCCGCCAACAAAACCGACTTTTCCGTCAACCACCAGTATTTTCCTGTGGTTCCGGTAGTTGATCTTGCTTGAGAAACTTGGGAAACGAACCGGGAGAAAAGGGTATATCTGCACTCCGGCATCTCGCATCATATTTATGTACGGTTTTCGGATGTTCCAGCTCCCGACATCGTCATAGATGACCCTGACCTTAACCCCCTCCCCTGCCTTTCGGATCATCAGTTCACTGAATTCCATTCCAATAGTGTCAGGTTCAATGCGGTAGAACTCAAGGTGAATAAAGCTGGTGGCGGAGGCTACGGCGTCAAGCATGGCAGGAAATGTCTGGCTGCCGTTGACCAGCAGGTCAATCTTGTTGTCAAGCGTAAGCAGCGACCTGTTGTTTCTGAGCATCAGGTGTATGAGATTTCCTTTTGACCTGATGGCATCGCTCTCGCCGGCCAGTACTGATGAGAGCAGCCTGACCTGGCGGTCAGCATGGTCATTCAGCCTGGCGCTGTCAGCCATGCTCTTACGGGTATATATCTTCTGCTTACGGTAGTTCTTACCGAAAAAGAAATAGACAATGATGCCCACGACAGGAACAAACAGAATAACCAGCAGCCATGAAAGGGTCTTGAGCGGATTACGGTTCTCAAATACAATCATCAGACAAATGGCAAAAACAGCTATCAGGTAGACAACTGAAAGGACGTTTCTGACAATATATATAGTGTTCCCTGCCAGGATCATCTCGACTCAGCTCACATACTCCCGTAAATATAAAAAAAGAACTCTTCCGGCAGACTGCGGAAGAGCTCTTTTGTATGTTACGGATGTCAGAAGATCAGCCCAACCTGAACAAGCAATGCTCCTGTGCGGTCATCAAGCTTGAAGTTTTGGCCACGGATTTCTATCTCATCACCAAACTGGTTGAGGTTACCCTCATACCTCAGGTCGAAGGTAAGTCTCTTGAGCAGGTCGAATCCCAGGCCTGCCTGATATCCAAAGGTTGCCCTCTTGTAGGTGGCTCCTTCTATAATCTCCTTCGGATCTGATATCATGACTGAAGCTGCAGGTCCGGCGTTAATTCTCAGGGGACCAACCTTGACCCCGAGGAGAACGGGAATATTCAGTTTGTTGAATTTCTGATTGTAGACCACCGGAGCGCCCCCGGCCTCCACATCTTCATAGGTTACCGAGTTGGTTGCCGTTGCAAGAATAAGCTCAGGCTGGATATAGAGTCCCGCAAAGGAAGCCCTCATGAACACTCCGCCCTGGAAGCCCCACTCAGCATCCTTCGCTTTCTGAAGAATCACCTCGAAATCGGTACCCTGAAAGGTCTGATTGGTAAAGGTGAAGTCCGTGCTTGCCCCGGCCTTGAGACCGAACTTAACCTGTGAAAACAGCGGCGTAGCAAGAACAAGTGCAAGAACAATGACAATGAACTTTTTCATTTTTTGCAGTTTTGGTTAAAAGAACAGTAGTTATTGTTCTGATAAACGCAAGATACGGGCCAAAGGTTGCACCGGACGCCCACAAAATGTCTGTTTTTTTACTTTTTGGCCAGTTCCGAGAATATTACTGACTTCATTTTATCAAACTCTTCACGTTCGAAGAGGCGTGTCAGAAAGATTATTTTGCCGTTACGGTCAATGATTATATTCCGCGTCACTCCTGCCTGTTTCTCGGCATACAACCCGAAAATGTCAGCCCCCGGGTCAAGTGCCAGCGGGTAGGTGATTTTCATATCAGCGGCAAATTTCTTAACCGTCGCCTCAGGTTCGTCACGGTCAATACCGATAACCACAAGACCCTGCTTCCTGCCGGGCAGCCATATCTCATCCTCGATGAAAGGCATCTCCTTACGGCATACGCTGCACCAGCTGGCTGTGAACTGAAGCATCACAACCTTTCCCTTCAGGTCAGACAGCTTATAGCTCTTTCCACCAGATTCATTGATTGTAAAATCAGGTGCCATGTCACCCACTCTTACAAGATAGTTGTTCTCATACACCTTCTGCCCATGAGATGAAGCAGCAAACACCAACAGGGCAATCATCATCAAAACTGTTCTCTTCATCGCTTTATATTAAAGGTGCTAAGATAAATGAATTCTCTGGTTACACTGGTAACCGGGATGTGGTAATTATGCCTGCCCGGCATCTCCGGAGAATGCTACTCCACCTTATTTCAGAAGCTCATAGGAAAGACCTGCCTGAAACGATGCATTTTTGTCCAGATAGGGATTCCCCAGCAACCAGCCTTTTGTTTTTCCTGATACCGAGACAAATCCTGAGAAACTGTCACTGAACAAATACCATGTCCTGATTCCGGCGTACCCTCCGGAAACCATGGAATCTGAGAAGAATGATTCAGGCTGGCTCCATACATTCAACCTGAGCTCTGACCGTAACTTGCCTGAGCCACCCAGGTTGTAGAGTGACAGACCGGCTCCAAAACCTGTGTCACTTTTGTTGCTGTACCTGTGAGCATTTGCCATGATACCGAATCTCCTGAACCTGACCGGGACATAGAGTGCTATGTCATTGCCGAAATGAGTGGGAGAATACTGAGTGAAGAAATTGAATGAAAATCCTTCACTGATCTTTATTCTGTCGATAAAGAATATGCCGGGATTAAGAAAATTAAGAAGCGACAGGTTCTTCTGCCTGTTAAGGTAATCCTGCTCTTCGGAGGAGAGATCAGAAAAGCCGATCCGCCTGTTGACACCTTCACCTCCGGGGAACGGATCCCTTTCCGTATAAGGCAGATCCGGATTGAACATGTCATGTATCCAGGCATTCAGGTCTGCTCCTGCATAATCCCTTTCAGCAGGATTGGCATCCTCATGCGGTGGAGCCAGTACCTTTACAGAGTCGCTGGCCGGACTTGCAGAGAACCTGAAGTAATTGTATACATACCAGGCATTATATAACAGCAGAGAGGCTTTGGGTAAAGACCTTTCGAAATAGAAATCACTGATTGCAATCCGTTCATTCAGATTTATTTCATATTGCACTCCGGCAACATAAGAGTAGAGCAGGTTATCAAGTCCGGTGGTCTTCAGCTCTTCCAGAGTCATATCCGAAATCCCGTAAACAGTCCCGTCCCAGCGGCTGAGGAACCAGTTACCGTTCTTCGAGGAGACTCCTGCAGTGCCGAGGACAGCCCGATGATACTCCTCATGAGCCCATACTCCGAGCGGAATCGGAAGTTCACTGCCATATTTCGAAAATCCAAGTCCCAGGGCATACTTGAATGCATTATTGGAAAATCTGCCGAACCTTGTTTCCGGCTTTGACCTGGAAGTAAAAACAGCATCTCCGAGTTCATCAATTCCCCAGAATGCCAGGTCATACATGCCTGAGGAGAATTCAAGTGCCTGGTTCATGGAGGGGTACCTGTATGGCAGGTCAATGTTCTGCGGCAGGTCAATCAAGGGAATGTCAAGCCTTAGCTTGTATTCGCGATTGTCCTGACCGGATAAGATTGCTGCAGATAATAGGAATGCTGACATCAAAACGATTTGACTTGATTTCATAGCTTAGATTTTAAGGATTTGTAGAAGAACAGATAAACATCCTTATTGTTCAGTCAGAGCCGGAGTGCCCGACTCCGGGATGTATCTTCTACCTGAACTGATGACGGTACATACCACTGCATCTCTTGCAGAAGGAATAATGAGCGTCTGAGGCATATCCCGACGTTCCTTCAGACCACCTCATCATCAATTATTACCTCCAGGTAAATATTGCTTTTTTTCAGTTCAAGATAACTATCATCAGACTCTCTGAATCCATATTCGAAACAGTACGACCACCGGATGCCCTCCCTGGTCTCGACGAGATGCGTAAAAAAGGTAAAATTATAGCCCTGGGCTATCAGGGCATCACGGTGAATATGTTGATGACCGTCCCCGAAAAGGTCTGACAGAATCTTCCTGTTGCGCCTGAGCTGCGCATGCACATTCCGGACATAGTTGTTCTGATCACGGTTGAGACGGTTGTTGTAATTGTTCCTGCACTGGTCAGAACAGAATTTTTTATCAGACCGTCCGAGGAGCCTGGCTCCGCAGTCAAGACATACTCTTTCCACAGCAGTAATGTTTCCTTAAAGATATGAAAAAACTACGGAACCGGCATCCATGAAATTGTATATCCTTCTGATTACTATTCTATAACCCGTTTACAAACGGATATAAACGACTGTTAAATGTATAGAAATGATTAATAACCGGATCATATGCCGGCGAGGGTGCACATTTGTATTGTTAACAGCATTATTAACTAAAAACAAAGGTCATGAATGCATTAAGGAACAAAGTTCAGCTGATCGGTCGCCTGGGACAGGATCCGGAAATCAGAACACTTGAGAGCGGAAAGAAGGTTGCTCACTTCAACCTCGCCACGAATGAGAGCTACAAAAACTCTGAAGGTGCGAAGATCGATGAGACAACATGGCACAGTATTGTAGCATGGAACGGTCTTGCCGAACTTAGCTCGAAGTATCTCACCAGGGGCAAGGAGGTATGCATCGAAGGACGTATAAGCTATCGCTCCTATACTGACAAAAACGGAATCCAGAGGAACATTACGGAGATCGTGGCCTCAGATATGGTAATGCTTGGTTCAGGAACCAGGTCCAGGGGACTGATCAGCGATGAACCCGGGGAGGATATGGCTGGTGACCCGGCCGCAGGGCCGGCTGATGAGCCGGCTGAAGCGGAGGCTTCAGTTCATCGTGGCAGCAGGGCCAGGATGAAGTAAACCAGTCACTTTCACTCATCGCAGCAGCATGGCAGGAATGAAGTGAAACCGTCCGGGATCTGTTACCGGAAGAAAGCCAATCATTGGGGGGCAGAGAGTGGGGAGAGGTCGTCTCGCTGGCAGGCCCCGGCAAAGCGCCGGGGCCTGTTTGTCCGGCTGTTTTTTCTCTGCTCCGGCAGCTGAATGCGTCACCTGGCCGCTGCTGCATCCCTCCCGGCACGCAGTGCCTTCAGGTTGACCTCTACCATCTCTTCTCCCTTGCGGCCAAACATCTTCCTGACTGCATCCTCGAGGGCTTTGAATGGCATCGAGATAAATGATGAAGCAGCACCCAGGATGACCATATTGCCTGATCTGGCTGACCCCAGGTCACGCGCAATGCTGTCTGCATCAAGGACGATGGTGTTGCCCGCCCTGCCCAGTTCAGCAACCACCTCTCCCACCTCCGGGTAATCAGAGATATTTACAAAGGGAACTGAATTGGTCACCAGCCATCCACTGTCAGAGAGCCATGGCAGATAACGAAGTGCCTCCATGGGCTCCACACTGATTATCAGATCAGCACCCCCATGCGGTATGAGATCAGAAAAAATTTCCCTGTCAGAGAGACGCAGATGCGACTGTACATCGCCTCCCCGCTGGCTCATGCCATGCACCTCTGCCTGCTTGAGGAAGAGGTTCTGTTCAACGGCTGCAAGCCCTATGGTGGCTGCAATTGAGAGAATACCCTGTCCTCCCACACCTGCTAATATAATATCACATTTCATATCATTCCCTTGATTTGTTTTTCTCAGCCGCTTCGGCCTTTTTGTTGCGTGATGCCGTCTGTATGCACTCTCGTCTTGCCAGTATCACCGAGATACCGTGATAGTTGAGCTCAGTGCTGATAACGGCTTTGTTCTCCTCATGATTCTTTTTCAGAGGCACTATCACCTTCAGGTGATCAGGATCAACACCCAGTCCCAGGCATATGCTCTCAAGCCTGTCTGTGGCCTGCGACTTTTGTCCCCCGGTCATCCCGGTGGTGGAGTTGTCAGATATAATCAGTGTAATCGGTGAATTCTTGATCACCGCATCAAGGAGCCCTGTCATACCAGAATGGGTAAAGGTGGAGTCACCTATCACCGCCACTGCCGGAAAGAGCCCGGCATCAGCTGCCCCTGCTGCCATGGTCACTGAGGCGCCCATATCAACGCATGAATTAACCATGTTATATGGCGGAAGTGCACCGAGGGTATAACAGCCGATGTCAGAAAAAACCCGCCCGGGCCCGATTTCAGCCATCACCTCTGACAACGCCTGGTACAGGTCGGCATGGCCGCACCCCTTGCAGAACGATGGCGGTCGCTGACGTACAAGTGAGGGCACCTCCCTGCCCTGACCGGCCTTCAGACCAAGAGCTCTGGCAACAATAGAAGGATTCAGCTCCCCGTCACGGGGTACCGTGCCGTCCAACCTGCCCAGAACCGTCACATCACGGTCCAGAAGACCCCTTAGCTGCTCCTCAATGATAGGATAACCTTCTTCCAGCACAAGAACCCTGTCACATCTCTCTACCAATGCTGCCACCTTTTCCCTGTTAACCGGATAGGCACCAACAGAGAGTACATGATAATCAGCCTGACTGTCAATAATGTTTTCCATCAGATAGTTGTATGCAATCCCGCAGGTAATGACCCCTGTGCCCCTGCCATTGCCTGCCCTGAGACTGTTGAACCCGTCAATAACCTCGTCGGTGCGCAATTTCTCATAAACAGAAGTAAGCGCCCTGTACTGCTTCCTGGCTATGGCAGGGAGAAGCACAAACTGACGAGGATTGGAAGGCAGGCTGACACCGTTCTGTGCAATCTTTTCCCTCAGGGTAACCGCTGACCTCGAATGAGCAAGCCTTGTGGTGATCCGGAAAAGCACAGGAAGCCTGTATTTCTCAGAGAGTGCAAAGGCATCGAAGATCATGTCATAGGCCTCCTGCTGGTTACGCGGTTCCATCACCGGCACCATGGCAAACCTGCCGTAAAAGCGCGAGTCCTGCTCATTCTGAGATGAATGCATCGACGGATCATCAGCTGATACAACCACCAGCCCCCCGTTGACTCCCGTTACAGCCGAGTTGATGAAGGCGTCAGCTGCAACATTCAGCCCTACATGCTTCATCGCAACCATCGCTCTCCTTCCTGCATAGGACATACCAAGGGCAGACTCCATGGCTGTCTTCTCATTCGACGACCATTCGCGGCGAACACCACCTTCAGCGGCCTGCGGCGAAGCCTGGATGTACTCCATTATCTCAGTTGACGGAGTTCCCGGATAAGCATACATTCCGCTCAGGCCGGCATCCAGGGCAGCCTGCGCAATGGCCTCATCTCCAAGTAATAAGAGTTTATGCATAATTATTTAGCTTTAGTTTGTTTTCGGTTACGGCGACAGTAAAGATGATTAAAGTTAAGTTAAAATCAAGAAGTAAATGTCATTATTGTTTACTTTACATCACAAAATTATCTGTCATTGAAGAAGTTTTTGGTGATTTGTATCATGCTGTCGTTTCCGGGCTTGTGGCTGGATGCCCAGACTGGTGAAAAAAAGTATATCCAGATAGATGGCATGACAGCAGATGAGAGAGGGTTCGTTGTTCCTGATGTAAGTATATATTCGAAGCACCTGCGCCGCGGGGCCGCAAGTGATCACAGAGGTATCTTCTCCATAATAAGTGCCCCCGGAGATACTGTATTCTTCAGTTCAATAGGCTACAAACCGACTCTTCTGACGATTCCTTCAGCTGTCATCGGCGACCATTACATCACCGATGTAATTATGGTCACCGATACAATACAGATTGGCGAGGTGATTGTCCTTCCGTGGAAGACCTATTCCGAATTCAAAAGGGCAGTAATTGCGGATAAACCCAATGACCCCCTGATGGATAACGTGGAGTATAACCTTGCTATGGTCCAGCAGCAGATATGGAGTGACATACGCCCTACACCGGGCGAGGCCTACCACTACACCATGCAGCAGATGGCTGATAATCTTTATACCAGGGGTCAGTCGCCCTCAAACAACCTGCTCAATCCTTTTGCCTGGCAGAAATTTGTCAGGGGAGTCAAGGATGGAATGTTGAAGAATGAACCTTCCAAGGCCGTTAAGGTTAAGAAGAATAAAAGCCGCAAGAAAAAAAAGAATGACTGATGGTCATGTCTTCAGCGATAAGACTGCTTATAGCTTACATATTTATTTCAATCATCTCTGCCGGTTTTCTTTACGGACAGGAAAAGGTCATCACCGGTACTGTAACGGACACCACAGGTGTTGCAGTGACCGGGGCAACGGTGTTCATTCCTTCCATTGGCAGGGGAACATTATGTGGAAATGACGGCTCATTCCGTCTTGCCTTCAACCAGGGAGGCATTGAGACTTTGACGGTAATCTTCTCATGTGTTGGTTACCAGAGTGACACTCTCACCCTCATGACAAACGGCTCTTCTGACGGAATTCACGTGGTTATGATACCGGCAACAACCACCATTGAGGGTGTTGAGGTAAGGGCCAGCCGCTCTGACAACGTCACTGTGATTGGTATCCCCACTGTGGCGGGCGCTGTTATACCCTCGGTGAGCGGAGGGGTTGAAGCAGCTGTAGCGACCCTTCCCGGAGTCAGCTCCTTCAATGAGCTTAGCTCCGGCTATTCGGTCAGGGGTGGCAGTTATGACGAAAACCTTGTCTATCTGAATGATGTTGAAATTTACCGCCCTTATCTCCTCCGTACAGGTCAGCAGGAAGGGCTGAGCAGAATCAATCCTGACCTCACCGCTTCAGTAAACTTCTCCCCGGGTGGATTCAGTGCTGCCTACGGTGACCGCATGTCGTCAGTGCTTGACATAACTTACCGTGAGCCTGAGACCCGTGAAGGATCAGTCTCACTGAGTCTGCTCACCTCCTCAGTGCATGCCGGGGCCCGCAGTAATGACAACAGGCTCTGGTTCATCGCCGGAGCCCGCTACCGGTCAAATGCCATCCTGCTGGGAGGCCTTGATACCCGCGGGGCATACCGTCCTCACTTCGCTGATATCCAGGCTATCGGCGGATTCCGTCCTGACAGCCGCACAGGTATTACAATGATCCTCTGGGGTTCAGTGAACCGTTATACATTTCTCCCAAAGAGCCAGACAACGACCTTCGGAACGGTGGAGAACGCTTTCCGTCTTTATGCCTTCTTTGAAGGTGGTGAACGCGACCGGTACAACAGCGGCGGCGGGGCACTCACCCTTGAAAGGAAACACACTGACCGCCTGTCGACAAAACTGATAATTTCAGCCAGCCTCGCAGCTGAATATGAAAACTATGATATCAGGGGTGCATACAGCCTGTCAGCCCTCGACAGGAATGAGGGAAGCGATAACAATCCTGACACATTGCTCAATGCCGGTGCCGGCAGCTGGTTGTCGCACGCCCGCAACTCCTTCAGGAGTCTCATCGCGGGTGTCTCCTATCGTGGCTCACTCACATCCGTAAAAAACAGCCTCGAGTGGGGTCTTACTGCCAGACAGCGCAGCTATGACTCTTTCCGTAACGAGTGGCTCAGGGTTGACTCTGCCGGTTACACACCCGGGCAACCGGGTGACGGGCTGGCGCTTACTTCCCTCACAGTGCTCGGCAATAAAACCCGCAGCGTCACCACAGAGGGGTGGCTCATAAGCAGGTCACGCTTCACCCTGGCGGGACGGGCGTGCGACCTCAATGCAGGGATCAGAGCCTCATATGATACCTACAGCTCCGAGATGCTGATCTCGCCGCGTGTATCACTCCGCAGTGAGCTGACCCGGCGCTTCTCCATTTATCTTGCTGCCGGTGCATACCACCAGCCTCCCGAGGGCAGGGAACTGATCGGGGAGGATGTTGAAAACGGACCTGAACACGCTGCACAGCGTTCATACCACCTTACGGCCGGAGCGCGTTACGACTTCACAGCCTGGAACAGACCATTCAGGCTCACCACAGAAGCCTATGGCAAAATGTTTGACCGGCTTATTCCATACAAGACAGATAATGTCAGGCTGATCTATTATGGCGGTAATATTGCCGAAGGGTACACTGCAGGAATTGACATGCGCGTCAATGGTGAATTTGTGCCGGGAGTAGAGTCATGGTTCAGTATGTCACTGATGAAATCAGAAATACAGATACCTGATCTCTCTACCGGGTGGTACCCGGCTCCGTTCGACCAGAGGGTGCACTTCAGCATCTTCTTCCAGGATTACCTTCCTGGCCATCCCGACTTCAGGGCACACATCAATATTGCGTTCGGAACCGGAATACCGACCTCACCTCCGGGCAGGGAACAGTGGGACGTTTGGTTCAGAATGCCGCCTTACAGGCGGATTGATATCGGCTTTTCGAAAGTCATCCTGGGTGCCGGCAGAGCAGGCAGGGAGTCATTCATGAAAGAGCTGGTGGCAGGTATCGAGATATTTAACCTTGCAGACATAAGGAACACAATCTCCTATACTTGGATCAGAACCGTGAGAAACAGCCAGGGGCAGACCCGGCAATATGCTGTTCCGAACTATCTCACAAGAAGAAGTCTGAACCTGAAACTGACAGCACAATTCTGACGTATAAAGAAGTCAGAGTGACTTTTTTACTAATTTCGTACCCTGATGAACAGGTTTGAGATCACATTTACGGCTATAATGGCCACAATCATTATACACCTGACTGTGGCTGTAATCTTTATGTCTGTGAAAATCTCCGCACTCAAGCGTGAGATCGCGGCTGAGATCATTCTGTCAATAGATGAGGAGCTGCCTGATCCTGATATGGAGAAGGCTATTGAGCTTGCGAAGAGCGACCAGTTCCAGGGCGTCAGCCCGGAGGAGATGGTTAATATCATCAAGAATATAGCTGACAAGCCTATGGATATAGATCCCAGGGAGTATGAGGACATGGTCAAGGAGGAGATGATCAGGAGTGGTCTTCTGAATGAAAAGAACTTCATTGACCAGCAAAAGATGGCGGAAGAGGAAGGGATGGAAGAGATAACAGCCAAACAAGAGGAGGTCAGGCCCCAGGTCACCGAAAAGAAGGAAAAGCCCCAGGAGCAGGGTACCTTCAGGGGGCCCACAAGGATTTTCTATGATCTGGCCGGCCGCCACCATGTCTACCTCCCGATACCTATCTATAAGTGCGAGGGTGCGGGTCAGATAACTCTATCCATCGTGGTTGACCGTGGTGGAAACGTACTCAGGGCGGAACCTGCCTCTAAACTCTCCACCACCAGGGATCAATGCCTTACGGAGACTGCCGTTGAGCATGCTCTTAAAACCAGGTTCAATGCAGACCAGAGCGCTCCGGAAAAGCAGGGTGGTTTCCTTACCTTCGTTTTTGTATCGCAGAAATAAGCTGATCAGAAGAGTGTACCCTGGACAGGGTAGATGAAGGGCATGATCAGTTCCGGTCTGTTCCGGTCAGCCCTCGCATTGGATATCAGAGGGCTTATAGTATGAGCTGATAGCATATCAGAGGCTACGGGCTCCATAAGCGCTGCCAGAGTGTTTTCATCCGCACCTTCCCTGAGCCACATATGTTCCGCTGAAGCGGGAAGGATGACCGGCATCCTCTTTTTTGAATTGTGGATTTCTTCCATGAGCTCATTGGCACGGGTGGTAACAATTGAAAACGTATTAATGGATATCCCCCCCTCCATAGTCCATGTGTCCCAAATGCCTGCCAGTGAAAAAATATTTTCCTCCTTCAGGGCTATATACCATGGTATCTTCCTGCCACCATGGTGCTGCCACTCAAAGAATCCGCAGACAGGAACCAGGCATCTGCGTGATGCGAATGAATCCCTGAATGCCGGCTTTGACGAGATAGTCTCAGAGCGGGCGTTAAAGGTCTTGAGTATTATTTCATTGGCTTCATCCTCACCCGTAATCCATGATGGTATAAGTCCCCACCTGAAAAGCCTGATCCCGGCTCTTCTGTCAGTACAAACAACAGGCATTGAAGGGAGACTGTAGGCATGGTAATAATAACTCGGCCTGTACTTGTCGTGGTCAATGAGTTCACTGCCGTAACGTGCCTCAAGCTCTTCCTTGACGATATTGACATTAACGGTGAAGCACATCCCGGGGTTGATCCTTGGTCAGGGTTCAGAAACCTTTGCAAACTTCAGCGGGACCGGAGCGTAATAGCTGAAAAGGTCTGTGTCAGGCCACTGGTTAACCCGCTGCAGAAATTTAGCCATCATATGGTCTATGTCGCCTGTCAGTTCCGGACCGTTCCATCCGCTGCTGTTCATCAGCACCACCCATGCAGTGCCGTCAGGCATTCTCTTCATCATGGCAGTGGTACCTGAAAATGATCCGGTACGCCACCACACACCGTTGGAGAGAGTTGCTCTCCAGCCTACAGGGGCAAATCCGTTATATGAATCTGTCATGAACACGATGCTCTCCGGTGAGAGCAGGTCTCTCGGATGCTCAAAACCATCTACGGCAAGGAGCAGTCTCATAAGGTCAGGTGCAGTGGCCACCCATGCTCCGGCTGCACCGAGAGCCTCAATGTCATTTCCCCCCCTGCTGGCCGGCACCATCTCACCAGTGCCGTAGATTGAAGGCCTGAGCGGGGCATTCTCAACATCATAGTAGGAGACCTCAAGAGGCAGGGCATCCTCAGGCAGGTTTTTCCCGAGTGCCATATCATAAATCCCCAGTGGTTCAAGAACTCTCTTCCGGCAATAGGTCTCATAGTCCATTCCCGATGCCTCCTCGATGACAAGGCCCAGGATTGCGTATCCGAGATTGCTGTATGACTGCCCTGCTCCGGGGGTGAAATGCAGATTCTTGGTCAGTGCGAATCTTATAATGGTCTTCAGATCAACAGGCATCGGAACATCAAGTGTACGCGCAACTACCTCTGGCATGAACATCTGATCGCCATACCGCTGTGACCAGCCACCCTCATGTGAGAGCAGATGCCCGACAGTAATGTCAAATACCCGCCGGTCCCTGGGATTGGCAAAAATGGTGTCATCAAGTATTGCCCCGGGACCGAATACCTTTTCGTCCACAGACAGTTTGCCTTCCTCCTGCAGTTTCATGACTGCCACCGCAGTTACAAGCTTGGAGACGCTGGCAATACGGAAACGGTGATATGGCTCAACAGGAATTGAATCATCCAGTGAAGCATAGCCAAATCCTCGCGCATACAGAAGCTTTCCATCTTTTGCCACAGCAACCGATGCACCCTTTATGTCCCAGTTCTTCATGAACCATTCCACCCCCGTTTCCGCGTTGACAAACATGTCATTCTCAGACAGGGAATTATCTATCCTCAGATTTACAGGGACATAGTGACCACCAATCATAGCCACCTGTTCAGTTCCAACCTTTGGCACAAACAGGAAAAGTACCAGGAAGACTATTATCAGAAGTCGCATTGGTTTTAAACGCAAAATCATAAAAGTGTACTCCTCAGGAAACGGCCGTAAAATTAGAATATTATCCTGTTCGTAACCCCATCCTGCATCATTTTTCTTAACCATGGAAAAAAAATATCAACAAAATTGGAAGGGTCATAAACTGAGAGTATTTTTGCATACATGTGGCAGTTTTTGAGAAAATCTTTATTTCTGGCGGCTTTTCTGATATACGGTTTAGGCCTATATGGCCAGACTGATAATCTGGTCACTGATTCGGTTATCAGCAGGATTGAGGAAATCCTTGAGATATACTACCAAAAACCGGTCTTCATCGATACCTCTGATTATATTTCCGGGATAGAAGAAGCAGACGATTTAAACCTTCAGATTGCAGCATCAAAGGGTTCATGCAGTGAGATCATTTTCCTTGTGGCCAGGGGTGCGGATGTTAATAATTTCGTGGGCTATACAGCCACGCCTCTCCATTATGCAGTCAACTCGGGAAATTGGGGAGCTGTTGAGATATTGCTGCTTCTTGGAGCCAATCCGGACAGTGAGGATAGGTATGGGAACACACCACTTGTTGCAGCTGTCCGTGCCAATCAACCGGATATTGCAGAGAAACTCATCCGGTATGGTGCATCAATTACCGGAACCGACATGCGACTTTCTTCTCCACTGCACCATGCCGTGGCGCTGCAAAACTTTTCGATGACTGACCTGCTTCTTTATTATGATTCTCCCACAGAGCTGTATGACATTGAAGGGAATACTCCCCTGATGACAGGAGTTTACTTTGGCTATTATGACATAGCTGACCTCCTGCTGCAATCGGGCGCTGATCCCAATGCTGCTGACAAACGTGGTTTTACACCACTGATGGCAGCAAGTCAGAACGGAGACACTCTCATGATGAGTATCCTTATTAAGGCAGGAGCCAATCTGTATGCTCTGAATTCCGACGGGATTGACGCCCTTGGCTGCGCTGTGGTTGGTTCTCAGAAAGAGGCTGCAGAATTTCTACTCGAATATGGCACTCGTTGGAACCATACCAGCGGCACCAATGGCGATCCGGTGAAAATTGCAAACATTACCGGTAAGTCAGATATTCTTCAGCTGATGAATGACTATGGTCTGAAGGCAAAGCGGGAGTTTGCATTCAACCAGCTCTCATTTTCAGCAGTAGGCTGGTTGGCACCACATTACATGCTTACCGGAGGGTCACTTTCAATAACTGAGCCCGGCCTAGGTGCCGGTATTACCATCGGCGCTGCCGTCAATCCTGTCAATCAGCGCCTGCTGGTCGAGAAAGACAATGGCACAATATACCAGTACAATGTAAGATCAAACCTCATTTACGCGGGACTGTTCAGGGAATTCCTGATCAACAATCAGATAAGCGGGTTGCAGATCAGCGTTGTTCCGGCCCTGAATATCGGATATAAGTTTTACTCTTTTTATGCCGGAACGGAAGAGAGACCTGATGATAAATTGTGCATTATTCCTGCAGCGGATGTTCGCTTCGGCTGGCGCAACCTGAGCCTGAATCCCGGCCTGGCTTTCATGAGATCACCTTTCCGCAAGGTTGGACCGGTGTGGTTAACCATGAAGATCACTTATGATCTAAAACGCCCCCAGAACAGTATCAGGGGCAAACATATCAGATTATACAACTATGAGCAAAACTAACCTTATTCTGGCACTACTGATAATGCTCCTCTTTTCATGCGAGGAAGGCTTCCTGACTGATTGTGACAAGTGCTACTCTGATCCTGCTCAATTGGTTGACCTGACAATTACTTACCGGAACCCTAAACGGATACCGGAAAGCCCTGTTGTCACACTTTATGAAGGAAATATATGTGACAGTATCATCATAGTGAGGTATAAGGTCCTTGACCCCTACTCCTACATGCACCATAAGGCTATACCTTACAAAGACTACTCAGCTACCCTGGAGTTCACGTATGACGGAAAGAAATACATCACCACTGCCTCCGCCTGTCCCAAGGTAAGATATGACGAGACAACCTGTGATGAACCCTGCTATTATATTTATGACAACATTCTTGATCTGAGACTCAGGTATGATTGAGGGTCAGTCAGCAGTCGGCAGTCGTAAATCGCAAATCGCAAATCGCAAATCGCAAATCCCCACGGGGGTTGGTATTGTCAGATCCTCAGGGAAAGCAGGAGTTGCCTGAGTGCGTAGGGTGTCACATCTTCCTGTATCTTCCCGGCATCGGCAACGGATATTCTTCCCCTCTCTTCTGATACAATGATGACTACGGCATCAGTCTGCTCCGTAAGGCCGATTCCTGCCCGGTGCCGCATTCCAAACCTTGCCGGGAGGTTTGTCTGGTCAGTGGATGGCAGCGGACAGCGTGCAGCAAGTATCTTCCCGTTCTGTATAAGTACAGCCCCGTCATGGAGTGGTGAACCCTTGTAAAAAATTGTCTTCAGGAGCTCGTCAGTCACCAGTGCATTGAGTAACTCGCCCCCGTCAGAGTAAATATCCAGAAGGCTGGTGCGGCCTACTGCAATAAGTGCACCTGTACGCGATTGCGCCATTGATTCAACGGCATGAACTATTTCCTCAACTATCTGGCTGGTTGTCTGGTCCACCTCTCCGGATGGGAAATACCTGTCAAATGAGAACCTGTTCCTGCTCATATACCTGTTACCGATAGCCAGGAGAAATCTCCTGACCTCCTGCTGAAACACTATGATCAGTGCGATTACCCCCACCCCTATCACTTGCCCGAAAATGGCACTGATGAGCTCCATATTGAGAGCCTTCACTATGAGCCAGAACAGATAAAAGAAGAAGATACCAAGGAAAATGCTGAATGCCGCTGTTCCCCGGATAAGACGGTACAACTGGTATAACAGGAAGGCTACCATGAAAATATCGATGATATCGAGGACGGTGATCTGTAGCATATTTCAGAAAGAGGTGACTGACAAATTTAAGAATAATGATCAAATTGGATGCCTTGAGGGTATATCTTTTCAAACAGCGTCACAACCTGGCGTGCCTCACGGACGTCATGGACCCTCAGTATCGAAGCGCCCTTCATGAGTACAGCCATATTGAGGGCTGATGTGCCGTTGAGCGCCAGCTCAGGAGTAATGCCAAGAGTCTTCCAGATCATGGCCTTCCTTGAAAGGCCGGCCACAAGAGGCATTCCGGCAATGCGGAACTCTGAGAACCTGCGCAGCATCTCATAGTTGTGATCAGAATTCTTGCCAAACCCGAAACCCGGATCAAGTATGATATCCCTGACACCGGCTTCTCTCAGGGGAGACAAACGACGTGAAAACCAGACAAGAATGTCTGCAACAACATCATCATAGTGGGGATCAAGCTGCATGGTCCGGGGGATACCCTGCATGTGCATCAGTATATATGGCACATTCAGCCTGGCAACAAGCGGAAACATCCTGTCGTCAAGCTGTCCGCCCGATATGTCATTTATTATCGCTGCACCGTAGCCGGAAACAGCAGCATCAGCCACCGATGCCCTGTAGGTATCAACTGAGATCACTGCTTCAGGAAATTTTTTAAGAATCAACCCTGCAGCCCTGCATACGCGTTCCCTCTCAACAGGTTCAGGCACCTCCTCAGATCCCGGACGGGTGGAACAGCCGCCAATGTCAAGGATATCAGCGCCATCTTCCAGCATCATAGAGGCTGCCCTGACAATATCATCATCCTGCATATAGCGGCTTCCATGAAAGAACGAGTTGTCTGTGACGTTTATAATGCCCATCACACGAGGTCGGGACAGATCCATCAGCCTGCCCTTTACATTGATATTCATGCCTGTCAGTTTATTCCCGGGTAAAGATAGTCATTGGCCCCGTACTGAAAGCGCAGAGTTCTTACCGTTGCCATCAAATTAAGTATATTTGCTTTCTGTAAATTCAGATAAGTTAAATGAAAGGCATAAACTGGGCTGAGGAACTGGGGGTGGCAATCACCGTTTCTGATACAGAGGGAAAGATACTTTACATGAACGGCAGGTCAGCCTCCACATTCGCTAAACAGGGAGGACGGGCACTGGTAGGTTCCAGCCTGACTGCATGTCATAAACCTGAATCATGGCAGAAAATCCTGCAGATACTTAAAACTGAAAGCACAAACTGTTATACGATTGAAAAAAACGGCGTAAAGAAAATGATCTATCAGGTTCCGTGGTACCGCGAAGGAACTGTTGCCGGTTTGGTCGAGCTTTCAATGGAGATTCCGTTTAAGATGGATCATTTTGTCCGTAGCTGAACAACAAACTCCCCTGGACATGAAACTTATCGTAATAGAAGGTCTTGACGGCGCAGGCAAATCTACCCAGATCTCTTTACTGAAGGAGTGGTTTGCAGCAAGGCAGATGCAGTGCAGATATATTCACTTTCCACGGACTGACACACCCTACTTCGGCGAACTGATCGCCCGGTTCCTGAGAGGCGAGTTCGGAGACATCAGCAGCGTTGATCCCTACCTTGTCGCCATGCTTTATGCAGGCGACAGGAAAGATGCAGCAGCCATGATAGAAACATGGCTTGAAGAGAAATACTTTGTTGTTCTTGATCGTTATACCTATTCCAACATTGCCTATCAGTGCGCCAAGATGAACACTGAGGCTGAGGTGAGCAGTCTGAAAGAGTGGATACTGAGGCTGGAATTTGAACACTTTGGCATCCCGAAACCTGATGTCAACATCTTCCTTGACGTCCCCTTCAGGTTCACTGAAGAGAAACTCAGGAACAAAAGGCTTGGAGATGACAGGACCTATCTCCTGGGAAGCAATGACATCCATGAGAGCAACCTTGAATTCCAGAAGAAAGTGCGCGATATCTACCTGAAGGTGGCGGAGGCTGATGACAACCTGCAGGTCATAAACTGCCGCGATGATGATAATCGCATGTCCGCTCCGGAAGAGATCTTCGAAATGATTCTTGACAAACTCAAAGAAAGGAATATTCTGAGATGAAGTTGCTGATACAAACTGCAAGGATTATCACCGGGCTGCTTTTTGCTTTCTCCGGCTTTGTTAAAGGGATTGACCCGATGGGTACGGCATTCAAGCTCGGTGATTACTTTTCAGCTTTTAAGATAGGGTTCCTAGATGACCTTGCCCTTCCACTGTCTCTGCTGCTCTGCCTCGTTGAATTTACGACGGGCATGATGCTTCTATCAGGAGCTCTTGTGAAACCGGCATCATGGATGGCAGCCTTATTTATGGCCATATTCACCCCTCTTACACTTATTCTTGCCATCTGGAATCCCGTCTCTGATTGCGGATGCTTCGGTGATGCCATTGTTCTTACCAACTGGCAGACCTTCATCAAGAATGTGATCATTATAATTCCAGTTGTCTTCGTCTTCATTACAAGGAACGACGAGACCGGCGTCATGCCCTTAAAAGCAGGCCTGAACTTCACGGTGGCATATATCTTCCTGTTCCTCCTTTTTATGAGGATGAATCTCGCCTGGCTGCCGGTGATTGATTTCAGACCCTACAGCATCGGAACCAATATCGCTGAAGGCATGACAGTGCCTCAGGATGCTGAGCCGGACAAATATGATATCCGTTTCATCTATGAAAAGGACGGGAAACAACAGGAGTTTACCCTTGAGAATTATCCGGCAGATGACACTATGTGGAAATTTATTGACCAGAAATCAGTGCTTATCTCAAAAGGTTATGAGCCGCCCATTCACGGGTTCTCACTAATGACGGAAGAGGGTACAGATATGACCGAACAGGTCACCCGGAAGAACGGCGATGTGGTACTGATGGTCGCCCGCCGGCTTGACGAATCTGACAGAGACGGCCTGATGAAAGGCTACAGCCTCGGTATTGAACTGCAGAAGAGAGGCACTGACTTCCATATTGTGACAGCCACCTCTCCGGCCGGGGCAGGGCCGCTTGTAACAGGATTCAGTACACTGTATGCCGATGAGACAACCCTGAAAACTGTAATAAGATCTGACCCTGGCTTCGTCTTTCTGCACAACGGTACTGTCGCAGCCAAATGGTCATACCACAACCTTCCGGCACCGGGAAAATTCAGTAATGGTGACCTCAATGCACTGGCTCTCAGATCACGTGTCACAGCAGAAAACAGGCTGATTGCCATATGTGTGGTCATGTCTATCCTCGTGGCTATGGCACTTGCCTTACCCTTCAGGATGAAAAAAACTCAGGAAATCAACAATTTATAACTTAATCTATAATACTACAATGAGAAAGAAAATAGTTGCAGGGAACTGGAAAATGAATATGAACCTGAACGAGGGGCTGGAGCTTGCCAGGGGGCTGAACAGTCATTTTACATCTAATCCTATTGGAGACAAGGAAGTTATACTCTGCACCCCGTTCATTCACCTGGGAATAGTCAGCAATCTGCTGACAGCACCCGGTGTGACCGCAGGAGCCCAGAACTGCAATGACCACAAGTCAGGAGCATATACAGGGGAGGTATCCGCGGCAATGATAAAGAGCACCGGGGCAGGCAGTGTCATCATAGGGCATTCTGAAAGACGAACCTATTACGGAGAGACTGACGAGTTGCTGGCTGTCAAGACCGCCGAAGCCTTGCGAAACGGACTGAGAGTTATCTTCTGCTGTGGCGAAGTACTTGCCGAAAGACAGGGTAATATCCACTTCGACATTGTAAAACGACAGCTGGAAAAGGGCCTGTTCGTTCTCCCGGCAGAAGAGTTCAGCAAATGTATTATAGCCTACGAGCCTGTATGGGCAATAGGAACCGGAGTAACAGCCAGTCCTGAACAGGCTCAGGAGATGCATAGTTTTATCCGTCAACTGGTTAAGGATAAATACGGAAAGGAAGCAGCACATAATACCACCATACTATATGGCGGGAGCTGCAAGGCATCCAATGCTGCAGAGCTTTTTGCCAATCCCGACGTTGACGGAGGTCTGATAGGCGGGGCTTCACTGGTGAAGGAGGAGTTCTGCAGTATCGTGAACGCACTCTGAAAAGTACATGAGGAAGATCATAATCACCATACTGGTTGCCGCTGGCATCGCCCCCTTGGTGTCAGCACAGGTCCAGCAACAGTTCTCCGGTGACACTGCCATGTTTACCACCGAGCTGACTGCATTTATGGGCACCCTGGTAAGCAAACCGGAAAAGGCTGAGGTTGATCTGTTTAACAGACTATATGACAGTACAGTGTTTTCCAGACCTGTCAAAAACAGGATTATCAACGTTGCGAGCCAGCTCAAGGGGCGCAGATTGAGCCAGTCTCCCGGTTTCATATTCTATATAAGGACACTGACTGACTTCATAGAGACGGAGCAGACACAGGATGAGGTAGACGTCTGGCTGACCGGACTCAGCGAGATGGCTTTTAACCCGCGTTTCTCAAATTCTTCCGTAGAAAAATTCATAGAGGTAACCGGACTGTTGCTGGTAGACAATACCATCTTTTCTGCAGGATCTGTCCGGTGGAAAGCTTCTGAAGGAAAGGTTGAGTTTGCCCGTGACACCGTACTGAAAATTGATATAGAAGCTGTTACACTGACTGCATACCTTGGACGCGACAGCACCCGGATCCTGAACTTCACAGGGACATACTACCCTGACATCTTCAGACTCCATTGCCAGGAAGGATTGGTGACCTGGGAGAAAGCCGGATATGACCCGTCCAAGGTTTATGCCAGGATAACTGATTTCGATATTGACGTTACAAAAAGTGAATATTCCTGTGACTCGGCACTCCTCACCCACCCTACCTACTTCCACGTGCCGGTGCCAGGCAAACTTACAGACAGGGCTGTCAACATCATATCTCCGGACAAAGCCACAATGCCACGTTTCGAGACATATGAGACCAGGTTCTTTATCAAGGATATCTACAGGGGGGTTGACTTCGAAGGAGGACTGGCCCTGGAAGGAGCTATTGTCAGGGGAACCGGTTCAAACTGGTTCCCCGCAAGCGTGAAACTGTACCGTGCAGACACCCTCGCTATAAAAATCACCTCCAGGAATTTCATCCTCTCACAAAACTCCATCAGCAGCTATGAATCATCTCCCACCCTCTACCTTGGGACTGACTCCATCTATCACTCAAACCTTGGATTCTCATATAATACCGAAACGCGGGAAGTGAGTATGTCCCGCACCAACAGTCCTCTGTCACGAGGACCATACTTTGACTCCTACCATAACATGGACCTCTATTTCGAGCATCTCCTTTGGGATATGGACAAGCCGACAATTATTATGTCACGGACAAGAGGCGCCTCAATCGGGTCAGCAAAGTTCGAATCAGTAACCTTTTACAATGAGGCTAACTTCTTCAGACTGATGAGGCTTGACGACGTACATCCCCTGTACAGGGTCAGGGACTATGCCAGGCAATACGGTTTTGATGTTTTCCCGGTTGAGAGCTTCGCAAAATCAATCCGGATGCCTGTTGAGCAGACGACTGCATTATGCATTGAACTGGCAAACAACGGTTTTCTGTTTTATGACCGTAACTTTAATGAAGTGGCGTTGAAGCCTAAGGTTGATGACTATATCGCAGCGTTCGCCAAAAAGAAGGACTATGATGCGATCACAATTTTCAGTGAAACAAGAGACAGCGAAGAGAATGCTATCCTGAACCTTAAAGATTACACCATTGATGTCAGGGGGGTTAGGGGGGTTTCGCTCAGCGACACCCAGAATGTGGCCATCCGGCCTTATGGTGGCCGGCTGATAATAGGTAAAAACAGGTCGATCAGCTTTGACGGCATAGTGCATGCCGGACTTTTTACCATATACGGAAAGGACTTCTCATTCAATTATGATACCTTCAATATAAGGCTTGCGAAGATCGATTCAATCAAGATTGCAGTGGAGACCGGGGAGAGAGACCCTTATGGCAGGCCGGTGATCAGGCAGATTGAAAACATGATTGAACTCGGTTCCGCAAACCTGCGCATCGATGACCCCAAAAACAAATCAGGGCTCAGAAGTTTGAAGCAGTACCCGATTATCAACTCAACCACTGATTCCTATATCTTCTATGATGAGATAACCGATCTTGATGGTTTGTACCCGAAGGAAAAGTTCTACTTCAGGCTTGACCCGTTTACCTACACCAATATAGACCATTACACCAACGAGGAGATGGCACTGGCCGGGGAGTTTGTCGGTGGAGGAATTATTGAGCCGATGCGCCAGACTCTGACAGTCCAGCCTGATACATCCCTGGGATTCTCAATGTCTATTCCCCCGGAGGGGATTCCCATATTTGACGGAAGGGGAAGACTCTACAATCATCTTAGCATGAGTAACTCGGGCCTTATCGGGAGCGGCAGGGTCGAGCATATGACGGCTACGGCCGTTGCAGATACTTTCAGATTTTTCCCTGATTACATGCTGACCAGGGCAAAAACCTTCGATATGAAGCCGGATGCCGAAGGCAGGTTCCCCGTTCTTAATGCCCGGGATGTGGATATCCAGTGGCTCACTGACAAAGATGAATGGTATGCAATGAACAGTGCGGGCAAGGAATTCAGTATGTTCGGCAACGGTACCTCCATGGCCGGAACCCTCATCCTGCAGCCCGGCAGGATGAAAGGCCTGGGCGAAGTGAATACTGCTGATGCACGGATTACCTCTGAAACATTCTCCTTCGGGCCGGTGTCATTCGAGGCTGACACTTCCGATTATTATCTCCGGGCGCTTAAAGGCAACGGATACGGATTCGTGGCCAGCGATGCCAGGACACATGTCGATTTTGCAACCCGGAAAGCATCATTCTGGCTAAATACTGATTCATCATTTGTGGTGCTGCCGGGGATAGAGTACATATCCAAGATGACCAGCTTTGAGTATGACATGGATAAGAAGATCATGGATATGTCACAGAAGGGCAGGGAGTCCGTTCCCCTCATGTCTCCTCATGAACTGCTGAAGGTTCCTCATGGCATGGAAGAGAAACCCACATTCCTCTCCACAAACAACATGAAGGATACTCTGAAATTTCAGTCAGGCTCAGCATCCTACTTCCTTCAGGATGAATACCTGATGGTGAAGGATGTCAACTATATCCCGGTTGCTGATGCACTTATACAGCCGGGAGGAGGAGTGCTTTACATAGAAAGGGGAGCGCGCATCAGGCCCACTGAGAACGCTGTGGTGGCTGTCAACAACAGGCACCTGATACACTCGGCAGAACTTAACATAGAAAGCAGCGCAAGCTACAGCGGGTCGGGAAAGTATGACTATGTGAGTGCTGACGGCAGCAACCAGGTAATTGAGTTCACTGATATAAGGGTTGACACTATGGCCACCAAAGCCTCCGGCCACATTCCGGCAAACCGGAACTTCACCCTCAGTCCTGCCTTCACCTATTCCGGTGACGTGAGCCTGAGATCTGACAACGAACAACTGCTGTTCACCGGTGCTGCAGGCATAGTGACCGACTGCGGGAAGATCAACAGCAAGCAGTTTAAGTTCACAGCTCATATTGATCCGGCTAATGTGCTGATTCCGGTCAGCGACAAACCCCGTGACATTGATGATAATCTCCTCTTCTCCGGAAGTTTCGTGACACTTGATTCGGCAGGTGTTTACGGAACCTTCCTCTCTGAGAGGCATTCATGGAGCGATGCTCCCCTGCTGAATGCTGACGGTTTCCTTTTCCATGACAAAGGCAGTGACAGGTACCGGATCGCATCGATGGAGAAGCTTGCCGATCTCCGCAGACACGGAAACATGGTGACGTTTGACAGGAACATGTGCCTGCTTCTCAGTGAAGGGAAGATCAATTTCGGAGTTGACTACGGACTGCTCAGGATCAACAGTTCAGGATCAGTTACGCACAACACCGACTCATCAAGGGTGGAAGTGCATTCGATACTCGGATTCTCGTTCTATTTCAACGCCGAGGCGCTTAAAGCCATGGCTGGCGATATACGGACCAATCCGACACTCAAAACAGTCAATCTCTCCTCTGAATTCAACCAGAAAGCAATGCGCGATCTCCTGGGCGAAGAGGCCGCGAAAAAACTCAGCGAGGAGCTTCAGCTCTTCGGTGTGGTACGCTCACTCCCGAAGGAATACACCTCGCAATTGCTTCTTAATGACGTCACGCTTCAGTGGAATCCCTATTCGATGTCTTTCATATCAAAAGGGAAGATCGGCATAGGATTTATCGGGGACCAGCCCATGAACGTTTATGTCGACGGATGGGTGGAGCTGCAGAGGAAAAGGTCTGGCGACCTCCTGGATATTTACCTCAAGGCAGGTGACAACACCTGGTACTGGTTCTCCTACGTAAGGGGGAAACTTATGAGCTATTCCTCCAGCCAGACCTACAACGATATCCTTGCAAACACCAAGGACAAGCTTAGGAAAGATCCGAATTCAGATTCAAGAGTCAGCTTTGAGTACATGCCAGGGGTGCGTGACAGGCTCAGGAGTTTCCTACGAAGGATGGAAAGCGGCGGACTGGGATTCGAGGAGTATTAGGACGACAGTAACAGCTGAATAGCGCATTTAAGGCAGCAACCTGTGATTTCAATGACCCTGGGTGCGGCCTCTGTTGCCAAATTCAATGACCTCCATATCACTGACATTTTCACCGTCTATAGTGAACCGGAGCATTGTCATCACCTTGTGGATCCCGGTGCGGCCGGCTGCTCCCGGATTTATACACAGCATTGAATGGTTCCCGTCAAAGATCACCTTTGCTATATGAGAGTGCCCGCAGACGAATATATCCGGTTTAAGCTCCCTGATCAGCTCCAGCGCCCGTGGAGCATACCGGCCGGGATAACCGCCGATGTGAATCATCAGCACATTCTTTGAGCCTGCCCTGAAGAAGAGATACTCCTTCGTTTCCCTCCTTACGTCAAACCCGTCAATGTTACCCCATACGGCTCGCAACGGCCTGAATGCCTCCAGTTCGGCGATAACACCGGCATTGCCTGCGTCACCTGCATGCCAGATCTCATCAACACCGGCAAAGTGTTCGTAAATAGCAGGGTCAACCCAGCCGTGCGTGTCTGATATCACTCCTATCCTCATTGTCCGGATTTGAAAATTATCAAAACGCTAAAATCTGTAAATTTGTGCAAACTATTGACAGTATGCAGATTTTTTATTGTAAAGATGTCTCCGGTGACAGGGCTGTTTTCAGCAGGGAAGAATCAGCACACTGCCTCAGGGTGCTGCGCATGCGCCGCGGTGACACCCTGACCTTTACCGACGGTAAGGGACACCTTTACGACGGAGTCATCGACACTGATGACCCAAAAGGGATGGCAGTCACAGTCACTTCGGTAAACAGTGATCCCTGCCCCAGAAATTACATGCTTCATGTGGGCATATCACCACTTAAGAATGACGACAGGCTTGAATGGTTCATCGAGAAGGCGGTGGAAACCGGAATAGATGTCATCACACCTGTTATCTGCAGCCGCTCAGAAAAGAAGAGAATAAGAAGGGAAAGACTGGAAGGAATAATCATCTCGGCAATGAAACAATCGGGCCGGTGTATCCTCCCAAAGCTTGAGGAACCGGAATCACCGGAAGAGTTTCTGCGCAGACCTGCGAAGGGGAAAAGAGTTATTGCCACCTGCGACTCTTCATTCAACAGGACTGCCATAACTGAAGCCTTCGACCGGGGTGATGATGTTACGATTCTCATCGGACCTGAGGGCGATTTCACCTCCCGGGAGGTGGAAACTGCCATCAGCGCCGGTTATACACCGGTGCATATCGGTGCCGGCCGTCTCAGAACAGAAACAGCAGGCATCGCTGCCTGCTGCTCCGTATACCTGGCAAATATCTGAAATCAGGTGCTGGTAAAGAAATCGAATACGCTTGTTATCTTCTTTACCGGCACATTATAGAACTCTGTGTAGCTGCATTTTTCGCATATCAAGGCTGAATATTTCCGGGCCTGAATATCAAAAAGCTGCGTAAAAAGATTGTGTGCAACCCTGATCTCGCTGAGCCTGTATTTCCTGCCACCGCATTTCGGGCAGGTATACCTTATCACCGGCATTTCACTTTTCATCTTTCTTCTGATTTGGTCTTTCCCTGTTGTCACGAAGCCGGCCGGACTTGCGCAGTGCCTGGTCAAGGATCCATTCAATCTGACCGTTGGTGCTACGGAACTCGTCAGAGGCCCATTTTTCAATGGCACTCAGCTTGTCCGGATCAATGCGTATGACGAACGACTTCTTCTGCATGACTACTGATGTAGGGTCCCGGCGTTAATTATCGGATTTGGATCCTTGTCGCCGCACAACACCACCATAAGATTACTAACCATCGCAGCCTTTTTCTCTTCATCCAGATCGATAATTTTCTTCTCCGAGAGCTGTTCGAGAGCCATTTCAACCATTGAAACTGCACCCTCGACAATTTTGAACCTGGCAGCAACAACTGCTGCAGCCTGCTGACGGCGGAGCATTGCTCCCGCAATCTCCTCAGCATAGGCAATGTAGTTGATCCTGGCCTCAATAACGTTTATACCGGCAATCTTCAGCCTCTCACTGATCTCCTTCTCGAGCTCGTCATTGACCTCTTCGCCACCGCTGCGGAGCGTGATTTCTTCCTCATGTCCCTCCCAGTTGTCATACGGATACAGACCAGCAAGCTTGCGAAGGGCTGCATCACTCTGCACAAGAACGAAATGCTCATAGTTGTCGACGTCAAAAGCAGCCTTGTATGTGTCCTCAACCTTCCACACGAGCACCAGTCCTATCTTGATGGGGTTTCCGTTCTTGTCGTTCACCTTAATGGGCTCACTGTCGAAGTTCCGGGCGCGAAGTGAAATTTTCTTCCGTGAATAAAACGGAATATTCCACCAGAATCCATTCTTCTTCACGGTGCCCCTGTAAGCACCAAAAAGCACCATAACCATCGACTCATTCGGATTAACCACCATCAGTCCTGCCAAAAGGAGGATGTCAACCAGTACAAGAAGTGTGCCCAGCCAGAAAACCGAAACGATGAAGGAGTAAACCGTTGCAGCAATGGCAAGCAGGGCTATTACCAGTAATAAATAACCCGATGATGCTTTGAAAATTTTTTCTTCTTTCATGATTTATGATATTATTATGATATCACAAAGATATCACGAAATAATATAAAAGTCAAGAAAAGAGAAAAAAAATTTACATTTGAGCCATGCATGAACGGCACACCGACAGGGAACTATACTTCAGGGAGCAGGCATACACAACCCGTAAGCATGTTATTCCGTTCATTTCGGACGTCAGGCAGATCACGGGTTCTCTTTCAGTGCTTGAAATAGGGTGCGGCGAAGGTGGCAATCTTCTCCCCTTCCTTGAGGCAGGATGCGCAAGGATCACCGGCATTGACATCTCTGAAGGGAAGATCGGGAATGCACGGAGGTTCTACGCCACCATCCCCGCCGGAGAGAAGGTGGAATTCATTGCTGCAGACGTATATGACTGCAAAGCTGTGGGCAGGTTTGACCTGGTCATGATGCGTGATGTTCTCGAACATATCCATGATCAGGCAAGATTCATATCATTTGTTAAGGATCTGCTTGCCCCCGGAGGATTACTATTCATAGCCTTCCCTCCCTGGTTCAATCCATTCGGTGGTCATCAGCAGGTATGTGAGAGCGGTATCCTGTCAAAGACGCCCTGGATACACCTCCTGCCCCGTGGCATGTATCGTCTTCTGCTCCGGTCCGCAGGAGAGAATCAGGCGCGTATAGACGGATTACTTGAGATTAAGGAAACGGGGCTTAACCTGGGTCGCTTCTACAGAATCACAAAAAAAGAGGGATTTTTCGTTCTGAAAAAATCCCTCTGGTTCATCAATCCGAACTTCGAGATAAAATTCGGGCTTCACCCCCGCCTGTTGCCGGATTTTTTCGGCAGGATACCCTTCCTGAGGAATTTCCTGGCAACAACAGGTTATTTCATTATTTCAGTGCCTCGTCAAGAGCCCTGAGCAAAGGCTGCGCCGAAATCTTTGTTCCCGTTGCCTGGTTCATCCAGTGCTGTGGCGTCAGTCGGCCGAGGCTGTATATGCGGTCAACCTCATCCGAAAAATCCTTTCCCTTAAGCTGCTCCTCAATCTGGAACTGTATTATCTGCCCGTATGCATAGTTGGCCAGGTAAAGCGGGGTATTGATCATGTGTGAGTAGATTGCCAGCAGCGGTGAATCACTCACCCCCAATACAGGTGCAAAATATTTGTTCCAGATATCCGCTGCAATTGCAACAGTCCTGTCCCTGAGCTGGGCGGGAGTTGCATCAGGATTCTCATAAAGCCAGTTCCACACACCCATCTCCACCAGGCTCACACCCATAATCTCCATAAGCGACCAGGCGGCATCAAGAGTCTGAAGCTTCTCCTTCTCAGGGTTTTCATCATTGATTCCAAGGAGCATCAGGTCGCGGTCCTGGAACAAAAAGGCATTAGCCTCTGTGAAAGCCGTGTTGGGCACTCCGGAAAGTGTGTAATAGTCAACATCATAAAGTGAGATTGTCTGTTCCACGTTGTGGCCGAACTCATGTACCGCGATGTTGTATCCCTTATAGTCCATTCCTTTATCTGAAATACGGGTCCTGAGGTGTGACACCGCTCCTTTCATTGCAGCGCCCCATGCATGTCCGGAGCCTCGGGCCGGATCTACAACAATCTTGTCTGCCAGGTATTTCGCCCTTTCAGGTGACCATCCGAGTTTGATAAGAATAGCGGGCATTCCTGCCCTGAATGCGGCCGGGTCAGGATAGAGAGCAGACGTTTTGGAAGTTAGCATGCTCTCCGATATTGAACTTCTCGATTTGAATCCGTCATACCATATATCATAAGGCCGGAGGTCACGCCCCAGTCTTTCCTTTATGATCCCTGCCAGTTGCTTAAGCTGCGGTGAACTCAGGTACTCATTGAAAAGCGCTGCAGCATCCTCCTCGGATATTTCCATCCCTCCCGAGAAACTGCGCAGCATTGCAGTATTCATTCCCGGATTGTAAGGGTCAATTGCCTTCCATGCATTGAATATGCTTATTACATGTGAGTAACGGGTGTCAGGCTCAGCCTTGGCTTCTGCGGCAGTGCCATCCTTTGTGACTGTGTTTGAGTAAGGAGCCCATTCATAATCAGGGCTGTTGACAACAATTCCGGGTATCTCCTGCCTGATGATCCGCTCCATCACCCTGTATACCATTTCCTGCTTTTCGTTACCATTTTCCCTGTCAGCGTAGTTTGACTTGATCTCGTCACGAAGGTTCCAGTGTGAGAGAAGAACCATGTCAGCAGGGAAGAGTTGCCGGCCGTCATCGGTTCTCAGCTTTCCCATATGGATATTATACTCTGCAATGTACATCTCGGCATTGCCGATTGCAGTATTTGCAGCCTGGTTCAGTTCTGCCGGCACACGTGAGATGAACATATCGCCAAGGCGGGCCATCGCCCACTGCTCCCTGCTCCATCCTCCGCCAAGTTCATCCTTTTCAGCCAGGGTATAATAGGGAAAATTCAGCGCTACCATGAAGGCTATCTTGTTCTCATAGAAGTCCGATTGCATGTGTGAACTCACCGAGTAGTTTCCGAACATGCGGTCCACCTCGTCAATCTCCCCTGCTGCCTCATCAAGAATCTTTTTCAGGTCGAGTGTGATCTCGTTCATATTCCCCGCCAGTGATTCCATGTAGTTGCTGGTCTTGATGAACACTGCCTTGCGTCTGGCAGGGTCAGAAATATAGTTCGCGGAGACGAAACCGGTAAATTCCTCAGCAGTTCCGTCCTCCTCGCGCCACAACGAAGCCGCATGACGAACTCCCTTTTCGAGAAGCTGCAAATCAGCCGCTGGTTGTTCTGCAACCACGCGGTCAACAGTTGTCTTAACCACCGTTTCACCGATGAATGCTGTTCCTGCTTCACCTCCCTTTTTGGCAGGGGTTGAACAAGCTGTCATTACAATGGCCATAAGGAAAATAATTTTTCTCATATCTGTTATTTTTGATTATTTCTCGCCGACAACCTGGACGGCGTAGTATTTTGCAGTCAGCTTCTCTCCGGTTGCTCTTTCAATCATCTCATTCCACTCATAACGCATGCCGGGCATAAAAACCCTGGTTTTAAAGAATTCGCCCACAGCCTTCATATCCTCACCGGTATTGTCTTTGACTACAGTACCTGTGATGTATGCAGAGAACTGGGAGGCCAGCAGCTCTCCAAGAAGGTAATTATGGTAATAGCAAGGGTACAGAGCCACATGAATCTTGGTGGCCCAATCGGGCATGTCACGGCCCGCAGGTTCCTTCATCATCTGGTATTTCTCAACCATATCCCACCACAATTGGTTAAGATCCTGGTCCGGATTTTCATACATGGCTTTTTCAAACCTGTACATCACCTGTGCCCAGCGGCTGAAGACAAGCTGTTGCAATCTGAAGGCATTGAAGGCATCCTTGTTTATCTTCTCTTCCTCCTTCGAGTCAATGATACCCATATATTGCATCCAAGCAGGGTCGGTTGCATACCGGCCAAAGAAGTTTGCCACGGCCTCAGTAGTGAATGTGTGTGCTGCATCTCTTATTGCAAAGGGAAGGGCCCTGTCATTGTAGTAGGAATAGACACCGTGGCCAAGCTCATGCAGTATAGTATTCATCCAATATGAATCAGGCCTGATGTTGTCAAGGGTACGGACATCACCCTCCCTGTCAATATCTGTCGAGAACGCATGCTGGTTTTTGCCCGGCTTTTCATAAAGATCGCTCCTTACCAGTATTGAATCGACCGGTAACCCTATGGATGCATAATAGGAAGCAGCCAGGTTCACCGGGTCCTTGTCGGCATAGTAACTGTCAAAATCAACTGAATATATTTCGGGTGCCTCCTGGAAATACCGGTTCTGGTAATGCCATGGCATTATGTCAGCGGTTGGAATGCCGTATCGTTTTGAATAATAGCCGTCTATCTCACTTTTAAGGGTAGCGAAAGTACCCCTGGTGAGGCTGTCAAGCTCATCAAAGATCCTGGTAACCTCCTCAGGGTCCTGGCCTGAGAGCTCCAGGCTCATCTGATGAAAGTTGCTGAATCCCAACTCCTTTGCGATCTTGTTGCGATGCCTGACAAGCGTTATTATGTCATCAGCCATAACCGGGCCTATCTTCTTATGGCCTTCCCATGCTGCCTGAAGCTCTGCAGAATTGGTTGAATTTCGCAGGATATCCTCCACCTCATTGTCACTCAGCATCTTTCCATTGACCTCAGCTCTGAATGAGTTGAATTTCTTCGTTATCTCCGTCTCCATCCTCACCTGTTCGGCAAGAAGGCTTGTGTCAACCTGACCTGAAAGGAACTGGTTGTAGATTACTTCCAGCTGTCTTGAGAGCAGTGGATCTTTCACCAATCCCGATTCCTTCAGTTCCTTAAGTTCGGCGAATGCCTTTTTATCAGTAAAGTAACTGATAAATGCCACAGAGGCTTTTTCGTTTCTCGCCCATGCCTCATCGGTACCGGTCACATTGGCATCCCATGAAGAGAGGGCCGATTCCTTGTAAAGGGGGATTACCGCCGTCTCGTAAGACGATATGAAAGTCCTCATCCTGTTCTCCATCTTTTCCTGTTTTGAAGTGCATGACCCAAGAACGGTCACGACTGCAATAAATAAGATAATTGTTCTTTTCATCAGTTTTGAAATTGGGTGACGCTAAGGTAGAAAAATCATGCAAGACAGACCATGATGCCGGTCATATATTGGAAGAACCGGACAGGATCTTCCTGCCGGTTCCCCGACCAATGAATCAAGTATTTGAGGAAAGTTTCTTAGTTCACTTTATCCTTCCTGATCTTCTCGAACAGGCTGGCAATGACATCATCAGACGGTGTATCATCCATGTCAGGAAGCAGAACGCCAAGGGCGGTGTCTATGCCGAAGGCATCTGCAATCAAATCTGACGGGGTATTCGTGATCTCAAAATATGAAAGTAAGAGGGTAGAATTCTTATCCATAGGCGTTTCTGTTCTCATATCAGAAAAACGCCTGCTTGAATCAAAAATTGTATCAGCCGACTGAAAGGGTGATATTTTTTTCAACCATTATTTTGCGCATGTTGATAAGCGCATACCTCATCCTACCGAGTGCAGTGTTAATGCTTACTCCTGTCATGTCAGCAATTTCCTTGAAGCTCATCCCCGCATAGTGACGCATTATGACAACCTCACGCTGATCCTCGGGAAGTCCGTTGACAAGGCGCCTTACATCACGCATGACCTGACGACGAACAATTACATCCTCAACATTGTCATCCGTCAGCTTCTTTGAATTGAAAAGATCAGTCTCATAATCATCATTGAGAACAATGCCCATCTGTTTCTCGTGCCTGAAATGATCAATAATAAGGTTGTGAGCTATCCTCATTACCCAGGAGATAAACTTGCCATCGTCCTGGTAACGGCCTGACCGTATCGACTGAACTACTTTGAGGAAGGTATCCTGGAAAATATCATCGGCCAGGTCCCTGTTCCGGATGTAAAGGCTTATATAGGAATAGACTTTACTTTTGTGTCGGAGGATGAGCAGCTCTATGCTTCTCTCATTACCGTTCATGAAGCTGGTAATAAGCTCATAATCGGTCATTTTGCTCTTCATAACTAACTCTATTATTGGTTTCGGGTAGAGTTATACGATAGGCGGTCCTCCTTTGTTGCGTTGTTGTTTTTTTTCTTGTTTACTGATGGCTTATACGGGGTGATATTCTGTTTTGTTTCATTTCTGTAAGAGACAAAGAAAACAAAAAATTGTAAATTCAAAATTGTTAATTTTGCCAACTTATCAACCAGGGCTGAATGAAGGGTAATATTGAGATAAAGGGAGCGCGTGTTCACAACCTCAAGGAGATTACCCTCTCGATACCACGAAACAGTCTTGTGATCATTACCGGCGTCTCCGGGTCAGGCAAGTCGTCGCTGGCGTTTGATACCATCTATGCCGAAGGACAGCGAAGGTATGTCGAAAGTCTCTCCTCCTATGCCCGGCAGTTTCTGGGCAGGATGAACAAGCCCGATGTCGATTTTATCAATGGCATCCCCCCTGCCATTGCAATCGAACAGAAGGTCAATGCCAGGAATCCCAGGTCAACCGTCGGGACTTCTACCGAGATATTCGACTATCTGCGCCTTCTCTGGGCTCGTGTGGGACGAACCATTTCCCCGGTATCAGGACGGGAGGTGCGGCGTCATACGGTGGATGACGTTGTCAATTATCTTGCAACGCTCACTCCCGGCACCAGGGTAGTTCTTACCGCACCTGTTAAGGTGCCTGAGAATGTGGATGGCGCTGAATATATCAGGTTCCTTCTCAAGCAGGGCTACAACCGTATCAGCACTGAAAAGGGTGTTATTCGTCTCGACGAGGAGGGAGCAGCCGGGTTAATAGACAGAATGCGCCATGCAGACCTCATAATAGACAGGTTTGCTGCAGGGAATTCTCCGGAGGAACTGAGTCGCGCGGCTGATTCGGTACAAACAGCCTTCCTGACCGGAAGAGGAGAAATAAACCTTACTGTCACCGACGAGGAAACCACCCAGACCGTTAAGTTCTCCGACAGGTTTGAGGAAGACGGCATCGCCTTCGAGGAACCGACGGAACATCTTTTCAGTTTCAACTCCCCGCTGGGAGCGTGCCCTGTCTGCGAGGGCTACGGGAAGATAATAGGCATAGACGAGAATCTCGTCATCCCTGATGAAAACCTCTCAGTATATGATAATGCCATTGCCTGCTGGCGTGGAGAGATTATGAAGCAGTGGAAGGACCGGCTCATCTACAGTGCCGACAAATTCGACTTTCCCATTCATAAGCCCTGGTACAAACTGACCCCTGAGCAGAAGGCGCTGGTATGGAATGGCAACAGGTACTTCTTCGGGCTGAACCGCTTCTTCGAACACCTTGAGGAGAAGAAGTACAAGATCCAGTACAGGGTCATGCTCAGCCGCTACCGGGGCAAACGTACCTGTCCGGAATGCGGCGGAATGCGACTGCGCAAGGAAGCCGGTTATGTAAAAGTGGGTGGCAGGTCGATTACCGGGGTCACCTCAATTCCCATCAGTGAAGCGCACAGCTTCTTCGAACACCTTGTGCTCAACGGCGAGGAAAAGGAAATTGCCGGCCGCCTTCTGAAGGAGATACAGCAACGGCTCGGTTTCCTGGTTGACGTGGGGCTATCATATCTTACCCTCGACAGGCTTTCAAATACGCTGTCGGGAGGTGAATCACAACGAATCAACCTGGCTACCTCTCTCGGGAGCAGCCTTGTGGGCTCTCTTTATATCCTCGACGAGCCAAGTATCGGTCTCCATCCGCGTGACACAGCGCTCCTGGTCAATGTGCTGAAGGAACTGCGTGACCTTGGCAACACGGTTATTGTCGTTGAACATGAGGAGGAGATCATACGGGCTGCCGATCAGATTATAGATATGGGACCTGCTGCCGGCACCCATGGCGGTGAGATAATATACCAGGGCACCGTCAGGTTCCCGAAGAAAAACAACTCACTTACAGCCGCATATATGACAGGAGCGCTCCGTATAGAGACCCCGGCTGTCCGCCGCAAATGGCATAGCTTCATCGCTGTTCGCGGAGCCCGCGAGAATAACCTGAAGGATATAGATGTCAGGTTCCCTTTGCGTACGATCACCGCTGTGACCGGGGTCAGCGGATCAGGCAAGAGCACACTTGTTCATGATATCCTCTTCAACGCACTCTCCTCGAGGCTTGGAGGCAACGGTGTGAAAGCCGGCCGCTTCACCGCACTGGAGGGAGACATCACAAGCATCACGGCCGTGGAGCTGATAGACCAGGATCCCATTGGCAAGTCAAGCCGGTCAAATCCGGTAACCTACCTGAAGGCCTTCGATGATATTCGCAAGCTTTTTGCCGATCAACAGGCCTCAGTGCAGGCAGGGTTCAAACCTGCGCACTTCTCCTTTAACACGGAGGGAGGCCGGTGCGAGGAGTGCCAGGGCGAAGGAGTCATCAGGGTGGAGATGCAGTTCATGGCCGATGTTGAACTCACATGTGAGGCATGCAAGGGAATGCGCTATAAACGAGATATCCTCGATGTCAGGTTCAACGGGAAAAATATTTACGAGGTGCTCGGGATGACGATAGATGAGGCAATTGAGTTTTTCGGCAGGAGCAAAGACAAAACCTGTCAGAAGATTGCCTCAAAACTCAGACCGCTTGCTGACGTGGGGCTCGGATATGTGAGACTCGGGCAATCGTCTTCAACCCTCTCCGGAGGTGAGAGTCAGAGGGTTAAGCTGGCATTCTACCTCAGCCAGGAGAAGAGCACCGAAAAGATGCTTTTCATCTTTGATGAACCCACCACCGGCCTTCATTTCCATGACATAAGCAAGCTGATGAAGTCACTCAATGCACTGGTTGAGCATGGGCACTCGGTGATACTCATAGAACATAACGTAGAGGTAATAAAGTGCTCTGACTGGGTGATTGACCTTGGCCCCGAGGGAGGCGAAAAGGGCGGATATGTAGTTTTCGAGGGAACACCAGAGCAGCTTGCTCAGTGCGAATCGTCATATACTGCCGCCTTCCTGAAACAAAAACTGGCGATCTGAAGGAGACAGTATGTCTCATCTCTGTTATATTTGTTCAACTTAAGACAAATATTAAATGGCTATGGGGACATTGCTTTTAACAGGATTCTTTTCGTTATCATGGCTCGAAGGATATGATTCGCCGTTCCGGGAACTGGTCATTACCTGGATTACCATTATGCTGGTTGTGGCGGTGCTCTGCTTCATTGTAAGCGAGATAACACGCAATTACAGCCAGGTCGACAAGCTCTGGAGCCTTCTGCCACCCGCCTACAGCTGGGTCACTGTGGCTGCCGTCCCCTCGGCCAGGACAGTAATCATGGCAGCACTTGTAACTATCTGGGGACTGCGCCTCAGCTACAATTTTCACCGTAAGGGCGGTTACAGTATCATCCCATGGAAGGGAGAAGAGGACTATCGGTGGAAGATACTCAGGGAGAGCTCCGCACTTAAAGGCCGGCTGCGATTCGGAGTGTTCAATCTATTGTTCATTTCACTGTACCAGAATGTTATCATCCTGCTCTTCACCACACCTATCCTCATGGCAGCACTTCATCCCGGGATTCCCCTGGGTGTAATTGATATCCTGACTGCAGTGCTGATGCTCACTTTCCTGATAACCGAGACTGTTGCCGACAACCAGCAGTTCAGGTTCCAGACAATGAAGCGTTCGGCCTCAGGCGGGGAGCAGGAGTACCGCGACTCACTGAAAAAGGGTTTCCTGACCGAGGGATTGTGGAAATATGTCCGCCATCCTAATTTTGCGTCTGAACAGGCTATCTGGATCAGCTTCTATTTCTTCGGAGTGGCTGCCTCCGGCAAGTGGATAAACTTCACCCTGTCCGGACCTGTTTTGCTGGTGCTTCTCTTTATAGGCAGTTCCATCATGACCGAGAAGATCAGCAGCAGCAAGTACCCGGATTATTCAACCTATCAGAAGGATGTCCCCAAATTCATTCCGCGGATCTTCAGAAAAAAATAAAAATCATGCTGTCAACAGGTCAGTAAGATGGTCAGTCTGACTCCGGGCGGAAAAATTTCACCTTCATCCGGAGTGCCACATTTACAAGGGCTATCATGACAGGCACCTCTATCATCGGCCCGATCACGGCAGCAAACGCTTCGCCTGAATTAATACCGAAAACAGCAATGGCAACAGCTATTGCAAGCTCGAAGTTGTTGCTTGCTGCGGTGAACGACAATGTTGCGGTCTGCTCATAATTTGCCCCCACCCGTCTGCTCATGAAGAAGGAGACAAAGAACATTATTACAAAATAGATCACAAGCGGTATGGCTATCCTGACCACATCCAGTGGTATCCTGACTATATACTCTCCCTTCAGTGAAAACATTACGAAGATTGTAAAGAGGAGGGCAATCAGGGTAAGAGGACTGATCCTCGGGATAAACTTAGAATGGTACCACTCCTTGCTCTTCACCCGTACCAGTATGAACCTTGTCAGGAATCCGGCAATGAAAGGTATTCCGAGGTAGATAAAGACACTCTTCGCTATCTGGCCGATGGTGATCTGCTCAACGGCATCGTTCACCGGCAGGCCGAACCAGCCAGGCAGTACAGCAATAAAAAGATAGGCGTATAGTGAGAAAAAAAGCACCTGAAAAATCGAGTTGAATGCCACCAACCCTGCAGCATACTGCGTATCACCTTTCGCCAGGTCATTCCAGACAATCACCATGGCTATACACCGTGCCAGGCCGATCAATATCAGCCCATACATATAATCAATATTGAACCTCAGAAAAATTATGGCCAGAAGGAACATGAGAACAGGGCCGATTACCCAGTTCTGTACAAGGGACAGCCCTAACACCCTTGTGTTTCTGAAGACATCAGGCAGCTCTTCATACTTCACTTTCGCCAGCGGCGGATACATCATCACAATTAATCCTATGGCAATTGGTATGTTGGTTGTCCCGCTCGAGAGGCTGTTCCAGAATCCGGCAATCTCAGGGCTGATCCATCCGATTACAACCCCGGCAAGCATAGCCATGATAATCCAGAGGGTGAGATAGCGGTCAAGCAGTTTGAGACGTTTTTTTGAAGGCATGGTTGGAGTTGCGATTTGGGATTTACGAGTTGGGAGTTGGGAGTTGAGATTCAGGGCTTGATGGCTGATACGGTTATGCTGTATACTCCGTTGCCATCACTATCTTCGGCAGGATCAATAATGCCCTCCGGCAGCTCAATCTTCTTTTGCTTGTGGATATTTATGTCAGTGAACCCGGCATCCTGAATGAACCTGAGATACTGATCCAGGGCTGAGGCTCCGGAAACGCATCCGACATATAGCTCTGCATCTGACCGTGCCCTGTCTGACAATATTCCCTTTACCACCACGTCTGATACGCTGAAATGTCCGCCACTCTTTAATACCCTGAATACCTCGTGGAACGCCTTCTGTTTATCAGGCACCAGGTTGAGCACACAGTTTGAAAGAACTACATCATAGTTGTTGTCAGGAAGCGGCATCTCCTCAATATCTCCCCTGACAAACTCCACGTTTGTGTAACCAAGTTTTTTCCTGTTTTCTTCAGCCTTATGAAGCATCTGCTCAGTAAAATCCAGGCCTGTCACATGGCCTGTCTCGCCCGTCAGGGCCCTGGCCACGAAGCAGTCATTGCCGGCACCGCTGCCAAGATCAAGCACCCGGTCTCCGGGCCTGATCGAGGCATACTCAACAGGAATGCCGCACCCGAGACTCAGGTCAGCATCAGGCAAATATCCGTTTAAATGATCGTAGCTCTCATTAAAGTTACTGATCCCCTCCGAAGAGCAGCATGCCGATTTGCTGCAACATGATCCGTATAAGGCTTCATCTGACAATGCAATTTTCCCGTACTTCTCCTGTACGATAAGTTTCAGTTCTGATGGTTTCATTGGCGTTACTTAATGGTTTCGTTATAAAACTTAAGAAATGTCTCGTGTATCCGGTCACGGATCCTGATATACTCTCCGTGAATGAACTTCTGAGTACCTGTTGCATGAGATGGGTCCTCGAAGCCGAGATGCAGTCTGTGCCTAACCTTGCCGGAAAACAGAGGGCAGGTCTCATTGGCCTGATCACAGACAGTGATTACATAATCCCACTCCTCTTCAAGGTATTCATCCACAGGGTGCGGAGTATGATGGCTGATGTCAATTCCGAGTTCTGCCATCACCTCAACGGCTTTCTGGTTGATCCGGACTGCCGGTTCCGTGCCTGCGGATCTGACATAAAGATTTTCATCGAATGATTCCAGGAACCCGTGAGCCATCTGGCTCCGGCAACTGTTGCCGGTACAGAGGATCAGTATTTTTATTTTGTGCATGTTATCTGTCTCTTGTAAGGTCTGAAAGTCTGAAAGTCTTCCAGATTCGTGGTCCTGCGGCTTTGCTGTCTTGCTGTCTTGCGTTCTTTGTCCTGATTATCTTTGCCTTTCACTATTGCCTAATGGCTGATGGCTACTGCCTCCTATTTATTCCTCGGCCTCAACTGGCAAACACATGATCCGCTCAGTTGTTCGGTCAGGTCGATTTTCAGTGGAAAACCATCCTGTTCCCACTCAACTATTCCCCCGGCCAGGTTGGCAATATTTGCAAATCCCCTGGCAAGAAGAAACTCCATTACCTCATGGCTCCTCAATCCAACTGAGTCGGCAATGATAAGGGGGATTTCGCGTGGAAGGCTGACATAATCCTGCTCGATCCTGCTCTTTGGCATATGGATCAGCCGTGGAACATCAAAATTCTTGTAACCTGTGAGCCTTTCCTCCCTGACGTCAATAATGATCGCATCCCCTTCCGTTGCCTCACAATAAGCATCATGTGCTCCCAGGTTCACGAACCCGGCACTCATGAAGCCTTTATTGCGAAAAAGTTCACCAGTTTCCACCTTCCTCAGGATATAATCAGACCCTGCCTGCCAGCCTGGTCAGACTTATCAAAGGTAATCATTTCGTAGATTTACGAAATACCTGTAATAAAAATATCTGCGGAGCCACACGAAAAGCATCAGTCAGGCTTTCTCAACTTCAAGCTTGTAACCAAGCGTCGGGATCGTGATTATCCGGACTGAGGGATCCCGCTTAAGATAACCACGCAGCTTGGAAATGAACACATCGAGACTCCGTCCGGTATAATAATCAGCTTCGCCCCAGACGTCGATCATAATCTCGTCACGTGTGACGATGCTGTTTACCGAAGTAGCAAGCACATTGAGTATTCTGGTCTCCTTTATGGTCATTCTCTGCGAATTGCCGCCATGAATCAGCATGAGGTTCTGCGGGTCAAAAGAAAACTGACCAATGCTGATGACATCAAATCCCTGTGGTGTGACCGGACCGGATTGGGTAGTCCTGTTGAGCACTGCCCGTATTCTGTATAACAGCTCCTCCTCTTCAAACGGTTTGGTAATGTAGTCGTCCACTCCCAGTCGAAATCCTGCGATCTTGTCTTCCTTAAGAGACCGTGCAGAGAGTATTATCACGGGGATCCTGCTGTCAAGTTCCTTAATCCCGGTGGTCAGTCTGAATCCATCCATGCCGGGCAGCATAATATCAATCAGGCAAAAGTCGGCTCCGGTTCTTTTGAAGCCCTGCAGTGCTGACTGTCCATCACGATACAGTTTCACTTCAAATCCGTTTGACTCCAGGAAGTCAACCAGCAGGAATCCGAGGTTTACATCATCCTCGGCCAGGAGTATTCTGGTATTCTTACCGTTGCTGCTCATTTTCCGGTGCCAGGGGAAGGTCGATCGTCACCGCAAGACCACCCTCCTTCCTGTTTGAGATTTTAATATTGCCTCTCATTCCCGCAATAATTCCCCTTACCTGGTAAAGTCCAAGCCCGAAGCCGTCCACATTATGAGTATTGCCTGCCGGGACACGGAAATATTTCTCAAAAACTTTATCCCTGAATTCCCTTGCTATTCCCGGACCATTATCATCAATCTCAATCACAAGCCGGTTATCCTTGGAACTCAGTTTTACCAGAATCTCGGTTGGCTGTCCTGAATATTTGACAGCGTTTTCAACAAGGTTCCCGAGGGCAATGTAAAACAGGTCCGTGTTGCCGGTAACCGTGAACCGGAGGCCGGTCTTTTCGATGGCTAATTTCCCGCCTTTTTGTTCAATCTGTACCCTGAATGTTTCAGCAATGTCTTCCACGGCTGCAGCGGCATCTATCACCTCCCGGGTCTGGGATTTGTCAATTACGGCAAAATCGGTTTTCAGCAACTTCTCCACTTTCTCATTCAGCTTGGTCTGCTCGGTTCTGATGACAGATGAGTAAAACGACAGTTTTTCATCGCTTTCCACCTTTTCGTTCTTCGAGAGCATACTGTTGGCCAGTGATATGTTGGTCAGCGGAGTTTTGAACTCATGGGTAACATTATTCACGAAATCGACGATGCTCTCCGAAAGTAGCTTTTCCCTCCTGTAGAAATTATAAATAATTATGAATGAGATTGTAACAAGAAACAGGAGAATCAGCGAGAAGATAAAGATATCACCCATCTGAGCTATGACGAAGTCCCGTTTCTCGGGAAACCGGAGGCTGAGTTTGTATCCTGATTTTTCAAGCATCTCTTCCAGACCGTTACTGAAATAGGTGTTTTTGGGCCGGGGGATGTTTGCGGATAGGTCTGCACCCACAATATCAAATTCAAAGTCCAGACCTATTCCATAGAAATTAAGATCCTGCCTGATCAGTGATTTCATATTCTCCCACTGTTCCCTGGTTTGCATTACCAGCTTGCACGACTCATTGCTGCCATGCCTCAGGCAATTGTTCACCTCGCTGCATATGGCTTCATTTCGCGACAGGTTCTCAACGATTCTCTGCATCGCCATCTCAACGCTGTGGTTGAACTGTGCTTCCTGCATGCGGGCTGCCTTCAGTATCCATGAGAACTGTATTGCGGTAAGAGCAATCAGAGCCCCAAAGGCAAGCAGGAGAATAATCAGTTGTATCCCGGATCTTTTCATCAGATCAAAAATAAGGAGTTTTTATGATGAGGCTTTAGATTTAACATCAGGATAACACGATTTAACAACAACATAACCTGATTAAAAATCTGTCTGTCTAATTTTGACGCAAACAAAAACTATTAAAGTCATGAAGAAAGTCATCATTGGAATCTCAGCTCTTGTAATTCTTTCGTTTGTCGTGATATCTGCAGTCAGTGCACAGAATGATCAGAAGAAGGAAAAGAAAGCCAGGACGGAAGCCGTAAAGGACTGTTCAAAATGTCCGTCTGCCGCAACCTGTGAAATGGCCGCTGGTGAAGGTCCGGTACCCGGGTCCGGGGCGAAACATGCTTCAGTAAACTGTGATCCTGCAAAATGCAAGGAGGGCAAATGTGATGCTGCCTGCAAGGCCGCCTGCCCAAAAACAGGACCCGACGCTAAATACGATCCGGCAAAATGCCCTGCTGCTGCAGAGAAAAAGTAGGTCCGGCTTTTTAGTCTGACACCTTACCCTTGGTTTCACCTGATTGCTGCCTTATGCTGACACATCAGGTAATCAACTGCCCGCTGCATCCAGGTCAGCAATAGCTGCTATCTTAAAAAATTGCACCATAAATCAGTCCTGAGATCGTAGCCATCAAAACTACAAGGACAGCATACACTGCAGTTTTCCGGAACCCGATAATATCTTTGATTACAAGCATGCTGGGCAAGGAAAGCGACGGCCCGGCGAGCAGAAGTGCCAGGGCCGGACCCTTCCCCATTCCTGAAGCCATAAGTCCCTGAAGGATGGGAACCTCAGTCAGGGTGGCAAAGTACATGAACACACCTACAATTGATGCAAAGAAATTTGAGAAGACCGAGTTGCCACCCACCAGCTTCGAGATCCATTCATTGGGTATGACACCGGCTATACTCTGACCGTCATGAGTCGATCCCAGGAGAAATCCTGCTATCACAATCCCGATTCCAAGAAGCGGGATGATCTGTTTGGCGAATCCCCATGTTGAGAGTGTCCATTCGCGGTTCTCAACGTCCTGCCTGTCAAACAGTGTTATCACACTGAGAGCAGCAATTCCGACTACCACAGGCACAAGGGGTCTCAGTTTCGCACTATCAATGAAAGAGTTTGCCAGCAGTACAGACACTCCTGTGGCGACTACCGCTGCCAATACCCACTGCCACTTAATCTTGAGAATCTTTATAAGTGACCAGGCAAGCACCAGGCTGAGAAATCCTGTTATGTACCATTTGTAGGTGAAGATATAGTACCAGGTGCCTGATGTATCCCCGGCAGCAGGCCTTCCCCAGTTTGCAAATACGAGTATCAGAACAAGTATAAAGAAATGTGTCATGGTCTGCCACATCGGTCTCTTTTCCGGGACCGGGATGATTTGCATCTGTTCTTCCCTCCTGACCTTTTCTTCCTTCCTGTATATCAGTGACATCATTAAACCAATAATAATACTGAATGATACTGCGCCGATTACCCGGGCAACACCCATCTCAAATCCGAGGATCCGGGCAGTGAGAATGATTGCCAGGATGTTAATGGCCGGTCCGGAGTAAAGGAATGCAATCGCCGGGCCAAGGCCTGCACCGCGCTTGTGAATGCTTGAGAACAGCGGAAGGATTGTGCAGGAGCATACTGCCAGTATGGTCCCTGAAACTGCAGCCACGGAATAGGCAAGCCATTTTTTTGCATTTGCACCGAAATACTTTATCACCGAACCCTGACTGACAAAGACCGAAATAACCCCGGCAATGAAGAATGCAGGAAGAAGACATAAAATCACATGCTCCCTTGCGTACCATTTAACCAGGTCAAAAGTTGCAGTAACAGCTGTATTGAAACGGGCACTTTCAATTGGCATGAAAAACGCAAATACAAAAACCACAATGATCCATAACAGGATCTTTATCTCCTTTCTTAACTCCATATCAGATATTTTCTATTCATTTCGCAGAATGACGAAATACATAATTAAAAAAAATCAAAACCATACTGAAAAAATATACCATACACCTACACCGATGAAGAGAATGGCAACTACCCTCCTGAACCACAGCTCAAAGCTTTTGAGGGCACTGTACACTTTACCCACATTGCCAACGGCATAGGCCAGCAGCCACGCGAAGATGATCACCGGAATGCCTGTCGCGACTGCAAAAACCAGAGGCAGATACAGGCCCTCGGCACTCGCCACACTCAAAGGAATAAGCATGACGAAATACAGAACTCCGCTGTAGGGGCAGAAGGCCATGGCAAAGAGAATCCCCAGCAGCAGAGTGTTCAGGTAGCTTTTCCTGCCCTTCACTCCTATCTTTTCGGTGAAAGAGCCCATTGAACCGGGCAGCTTCAGCCTGACGAAATCCAGCATAAGCAGGCCAATAATTATAAGCGCCGGCCCGAGGATCTTTTCTCCCCATCTCTGGAACCAGCCTGATATGTCCATCTGGCTGGCGCCGAAGAAGATGACAAATGCAATGCCGACATAGGTTATTGCACGCCCCAAAGTGTACACCAGTCCGTTCAGGAAGACTCTCCTCCTGTTGTCAAGATCACGGCTGATGTAGCCAATGGCTGAAATGTTTGTAGCAAGCGGACAGGGGCTGATAGCTGTCATCAGCCCCAGTATTGCCGCTGTCAGGAATGCATACTGTGAGTTCTCAAGTATCTTTTGCAGAAGTTCCATCAATTGGCTTTCAATGCCTTGAGCAATGGATCAACAGCCTTCTTAATAGCTTCCCTGAGCTTCTCCGGGCTGTTCCGTGCATTCATGAAACCTTCACTGGTAAGGTCAATTCTTGTATCACCGCTGACAACCAGCAGACACTGGCCTGTGGCATTGAGTCGTTTGGCATCGGCATCTGAGGACTTTTCTTCAATGTTAAGTGCCCTGAAGACAACGGTTCCTTTTCCGACTTCAGCCGGATAGAGCTCATTCACGGCATCTCTGGCGACATTCTCAACGGCCTGACAGGTTATGCAGCGACGGGTCAGGTGAAAGTAAATTACTTCCACCTTATCCGTTGAAAATCCATCAGTTTCTTCTGCCTCATGAGGTTCTCCTCCCCTGAATGCAAAAAGCGCGATAGCTGCCGCAGCTACAAGTACGACGGCCACGACCGGTATCAACTTCTTCATATCTGCACGGTTTTTATGCGGTTATTAATCTCTTTATTTCCTCTGCCGATGGCACCCTGCCCTTCACCACGACCTTATCGTCAATGACCAGCGCCGGCGTCGTCATTACACCGTAGCCCATTATAGCTACTATGTCGTCTACCTTGGAAACTGTGGCATCAATACCATTCTGCTCTACCACTTCGCGAGTCAGTTTTTCCAGGGTTTTGCATTTCGGGCACCCGGGACCCAGAATTTTAATTTCCATCTCAGTTCTGCTCCTTTCATTTCGTAAAACGTCGAAATACAGTATTAAATTTTTTATCTTTTGAAAAAGTTCCCTGTCAGCAATTTTGCTTCATCCCAATTCTCACGGTTGATACAGTATTTAATGTAAGGAGGATTAATTTCTCCCTGTATCAGACCTGCCTTCTTCAATTCCTTCAGGTGCTCTGAAAGTGTTGACCTGGCAATAGGCAGCTCTTCAACCATATCCCCGCTGTAACAGCATCTATCAAGATTGTTTGCCAGGAAATCCATAACGAAAACCCTCGCAGGATGCGACAGCGCCTTCGCGTACCTTGCCATCTTCTCCTGGTCATCAGTATAGTATTTTTTCCTTTTTGCCTTGCCTGCTTCCATTTCATTTCGGGAAATGACGAAACAAAAATAATTGTTTTGTCAATACAAGGACCCGGGTATCACAAATATTTTGATCACAGTTTACTGATCCCCTTCTGAAAGGATTGCAGGTGAATAAACATTACATTTGTGTATAAATAATTCATACTATGAAAAAGTTCTTTCTGCTGATCACGGTTGCATTCCTGTCAGTCTCCCTTTTTTCCCAGGACTTCTTCAGGAGCGACTTCAGCAAGGATAAAAAGTATGTCATACTTGTCAATCCCACTGCAGGTAATATTGGTGTGGTGGCATTCCTGACGGATAATGGCATTCTGAAGACCGACCCCGGGCTGGTTGACTTTGTTGGAGTATATCACTCAAGCCAGGAGTACGACTTCAGTAAATCGGTTGAGTATATTAACGACAACGGACTTACCCGGTTCCACCTCCACAAAGTGAATGCGCCTCTCACAGAAGAGATGATCTACAAACCAAATCCATGCAGTGAAGACTTCAGGAAGATCTTCAGCAACTCAGTGGGAATCATCTTCTTCGGCGGACAGGACATCCCCCCTTCTGTCTACGGACAGGAGAACTGGTATTCGGAGACCACCGATCCCGGAAGACACTATTTCGAGGTGAGCTTCCTCTTTCACCTTTTGGGCAGTACGCGTAACTCGACCTACAGACCCCTCCTGGAAGAAAATCCGGACTATATGGTCACCGGCTTCTGCCTCGGCCTGCAGTCGATGAACGTTGCAGCCGGAGGCACTCTCTGGCAGGATATCCCCGCACAGGTCTACGAAAGCACAAAGCCTGAGACGAATGTGCTCATAGACCGTAAAAACCTGCACCGCAACTACTGGCAGAACATCCGGGATGACAAGGACTTCATGGGTATAAGCATGCATCCTGTCAGGTTTACTGACCATATGTTCTTCGGGAAGACAGTAAAGGTTTCACGTATGCTTCAGCCCATAGTCTACAGCAGCCATCACCAGGCAATCCGTGACCTGGCTCCCGTCTTTGACGTTACTGTCCGCTCTTCCGACGGAAAAATAATTGAAGGTATAGCACACAAAAAGTATTTTAATGTCTTCTCAGTCCAGTTTCATCCTGAGGTCTCAGCTCTTTATGAAGACCGTGCCCTGGTTAAATTTGCTCCTGAAGACACACCTGCCACCCTGCACTCGATGCTTGACAAAAAGAGCCTGAAGTTCCATCTGAAATACTGGGGGCACATCTCGGAGGTCATTAATAAAGGCAGTAGGCAATAGGCAAGAGGCAAGAGTGTTGACATATACCATGGAGCCGCTACACTACTGCCTATTGCCTCTTGCCTGACCTACAGCGCCTTCACCTCATTTACAAGCGCCTGCAGTGTTGACCTGGCATCGCCGAAGAGCATCCGGGTCTTGTCATTGAAGAAGAGCATGTTGTCTATGGCAGCATAACCCTTCCCCATTCCGCGTTTTATCACGATAATGTTTTTTGCCTCATGGGCCCTGACTATGGGCATTCCGTATATCGGACTCGAAGGATCATCCTCCGCTGCCGGGTTGACAACATCGTTGGCTCCGATAACCACAATGACGTCAGTGTTGGGCATGTCGGGATTGATCTCATCACTCTCAACTAATTGTTCATATGGTACATCAGCCTCAGCAAGAAGTACATTCATATGACCGGGCATGCGTCCCGCCACCGGGTGTATGGCATATTTCACCTCAACGCCCTTTTCATCGAGGAGCTTGTCAAGCTCATGACACAAATGTTGTGCCTGTGCCACTGCCAGGCCATACCCGGGGACAATAACCACTTTCCTGGAATAGCTCAGAAGTACGGCAGCATCAGTAACCGTCACCTCCTTTATGGTGCCTGCAACACCGGCTGTGGCTGTTCCTCCACCGCCGAAGACACCTATGATGACGTTAAGCAACGAGCGGTTCATTGCCCTGCACATCAGCACAGTCAGGATAGTTCCAGCCGATCCGACAAGTATACCTCCGGTGAGCATCGCCTGGTTGTTGTACAGAAATCCACCCATGGCTGCTGCCACACCGGTGAAGCTGTTGAGCAGCGAAATGACAACAGGCATGTCAGCCCCGCCAATAGGCATGACAAACAGAACGCCATAGATTACAGAAACAACGAACAGTATTATCACAAGGTGCATCAGTTCGGCAGATGCCGTCACGTCACGGGTCATGATAAAGACAATGAATCCTATGATTGCTGCAAGAATGATCAGGTTCACATACTTCATGGCCTTCACCCTGAGGTCACCTATCCTTCCGTCGAGTTTACCGAATGCAATCATGCTTCCCGCCCAGGAAACCGTTCCTATTACCAAACCGATAAGTATTGCCAGGACATGTCCGTTGGCCATGCCTGACTTCATAATCAGTTCCTGGCTGACATGAGGGAATTCCATCATGGATATCAGTGCAGCAGCCGCGCCTCCCATACCATTAAAGAATGAAACCAGCTGAGGCATGGCTGTCATTTTAACCTTTTTTGCTATCACCCAGCCAATGACTGTTCCCACAGACATTGCGGCAATAATCCAGCCCATGTTGCCGATAGGCTCACCTTCCTTCCTGTGAAACAGAAGTGTGGCAACTATGGCCAGCACCATTCCCGTCGCAGCGAGAAGATTTCCTCTGCGTGCCTTCAGGGGATGACTTAGCATCTTCAGGCCCAGTATGAATAATACAGAAGCAAGTATATATGAGAGTTCGAGAATGGAGATTCCGGCAGAAAAATGTGATACGTCGTTCATTGTACCAATGTTTTTTACAATCAGGGTTTATATGGTATCACTTCTTCTTTTTGAACATCTCAAGCATCCTGTCTGTCACAACGAAACCTCCCACAACATTCAGTGTGCCCAGTACAACTGCCAGGAAACCAAGGATCATTGCCCCTGTCGTCTCTGCATGTCCCATCACAATGATTGCCCCTATGATGACAACGCCATGGATTGCATTTGCGCCTGACATGAGAGGAGTATGCAGTATGGCGGGGACGTGGCTGATAACCTCGATTCCAAGAAAAACAGAGAGGATCACCATATAGATTGTTCCCCTGTTGGCCATGAAGAATTCAAGTATTCCTTCCATTATCAGGTCAGTTTGATATCCAGTATTTGTTTCACTCTCTGGCTGCGGTATTCGCCTTCATGAACAGCAGTGGTACCGGCAATAATCTCATCGGAGAGATCAATCCTCACATCTCCCTTGTTGTCAGTCATAATCCTGAGGAGACTGACCAGGTTGTTTCCGAACATCCTGCTGGCATCGACTGACATTACGGCGGGGTAGTCAGACCTGCCTGCGATGGTGACACCTTTATTTATCACTGTTCTGCCGTTCTCCGTCAGCTCGCAGTTTCCTCCGGAGGATGCGGCCAGGTCGATTATCACAGAGCCCGGCTTCATTCTCTCAACTGTTTCCCTGAGTATAAGCACAGGGGCTTTTCTTCCTGGTATCTGGGCGGTGGCAATGATGACGTCAGCGACGGCGGCGTGCTCCTGTATCAGTGCCTGCTGTTTCTTCCGGAACTCATCAGTCTGCTCCACGGCGTACCCTCCTGCTGCAGCATCTTCCGATGCTCCCTCAACCTCAATAAATTTTCCTCCCAGGCTTTTCACCTCGTCTCTCACAGCTGACCTGACGTCGAAGACCTCAACGACAGCTCCCAGCTTGCGTGCCACAGCAATAGCCTGCAATCCCGCCACTCCGGCGCCCAGGATGAGCACCCTGGCGGGTTTTATGGTGCCGGCGGCTGACATGAACATGGGGAAGAACCTCGGCAGCATGGTGGCGGCTTCAAGCACAGCCCTGTACCCTGAAACCGTCGCCATGGACGAGAGTATATCCATTGACTGCGCCCGGGTTATGCGTGGAACAAGGTCAAGAGCCATTACAGACAGTTTTCTTGACCGTGCCTTTTCAAGCCACTCCCTGTTGGTAACCGGATCGAGAACAGTAAAGATCATCTGCCCTTCCCTGAAGAGCATGATATCTTCACTTACAGGAGGATTGACGGTAAGGAGCAGACCGGCATCCCTGATCACCTCGCTTCTTCCTGCCACGGCAGCACCGGCAGCAAGGTACTGGTCATCAGAAGTAAAGGCTCCCTCTCCGGCACCAGTCTCAACAAGGACCTTCAGCCCCAGTTTGACCAATGCAGCCGTTTCACCCGGGAGAAGGGCGACTCTTTTTTCACCTCCTGTTTCTCTAAGAATACCTGCGATCATAGCCGGAATATTGCAAATTATTAAATTCTCAGGCTTTCAGAAGTGAGGCAGCTCCGGTATCGAGCATCCAGACCAGATGCCCCGAGCCGGGCATAATCCTGGCTGCCGGATAGAGTTCCGACCCGCTTTTGCCTTCCAGAACCTGTGATACGACTGATGCCTTCTCCTTGCCGGTAACAATGTAGTATATTTTTGATGAATTATTTATCAGTCGTGCAGTAGCCGTAATTCTCTTTTGTTTCTTATCCGGCCTGGCAGCCACCTCGAAGAGCTGGCCGGAGGTGAACATGTCGGGCCTGTCAGGAAAGATGGAGGCTGTATGACCGTCACTGCCCAAGCCGAGCAACATCAGGTCAAACTGAGGTATGCCCCTGTATTCCGGCACCATGCTGCTCACCAGCTCGGAGTATTGCCTGGCCTCTGCAGCAGGGTCATCCTCACCCCGGATCCGGAAGATATTTACATCGGGTATCGGAACGTTCTGCAAGAGGCTTTCATAAGCCATCCTGTAATTGCTTTCTCTGTCCTCAGGTGATACGCATCTCTCGTCGACCCAGAAGACCAACATCTTTTCCCAGCTTATCCGTTCTGCATAGTTCTCTGAAAGATAGCGGAACAGGTATTCCGGTGTAGAGCCTCCGGAGAGAGCAATTGTATAATAGTGATCCGGCTCTATACGGTCGAGATCCTTGATCAGCATTGCCGCTAAGCTTTGAGCCAGGGCTTCACGTGTGGGGAACACTCTGACTGAATATGGCATAACAAATAAACAGTAATATGGATATAAAACTAATTATAATTCACAATAAACACCATCATCTGCAAGATTTTTACACGGATAACGCCATGTTAGCTCCGGTTCTTCAATCAGGGCATCAGCAGTTCCAGGCCCCCAGGTCCCGGCCGGATAACCATAAACCGGTATGGAAGGGTCATCTTTCCATGCCTGCAACACCGGGTTAAGAAACTTCCATGCAGCCAGTACCGCATCAGACCTGGTGTATAGTGTTGAGTCACCATTCATGCAGTCATATATCAGCCGCTCATACGCCTCAGGGATACGGCCCTCGGCAAAATCGGAGTAGTGGAAATCCATGTTAACATTTCTTACCTTGAATCCTGCACCGGGAATCTTAATTCCAAACTTGAGAAGTATCCCTTCATCAGGCTGAATCCGTATTATCAGCTGGTTGCACCCCTCGCATGCACTCTCGCCTGAAAACAGGTAATGAGGCGTCGGCTTGAAATGGATGACTGCCTCGGTAACCCGGGTGGGCAGACGTTTGCCTGTCCTGATGTAAAAGGGGACCCCTCCCCATCTCCAGTTATCTATATAGAATTTCAGCGCTGCAAATGTCTCAGTCATCGATGCCTTGCTGACACCATCCTCTTCACGGTAACCTCTCTGCCATTCACCTTTGACATGGGATCCGGTATACTGTCCCCTGATTGTCATTCTTCCAACATCTTCTGGCTTAATGGGCCGCAGCGATTCAAAGACCTTGACAAGTTCATTCCTGATCGATGTTGAGTCAATAGATGACGGGGGTTCCATGGCAATGAAACCAACAAGGTGCAGTAGGTGGTTCTGGATCATGTCACGCAATGCCCCTGTACCTTCGTAATATGAACCTCTTTTCTCCACTCCCAGGCTCTCTGAAGAGGTTATCTCGACGTGATTCACATAATTCCTGTTCCACAGCGGCTCAAAAATACCATTGGAAAAGCGGGTGACCAGTATGTTCTGAACCGTCTCCTTTCCGAGATAATGGTCTATGCGGTAAAGCTGGCTCTCTTTCCAATGCTCCAGCAAAAGCCCGTTCAGGTGAACGGCGCTGGCATAGTCATAGCCGAAAGGTTTCTCGATGATCAGGCGCTTCCAGCCATCAGCCTCACTGTTCAGGCCCTGACCGGCAAGACCGGGAGAAATATCATCATAGGCTTCCGGCGGAACTGAAAGGTAAAAGAGGGTGTTGCCGGGAATATTCATCTCAGACCTCAACCGATTAAGGAACTCTGCAAGTTCCCGGTAATCACCCGCAACTGACGGATCAAGAGTAGTGTAGTAAAAATTCCGGGCAAAAGCATCCCCGGCGCCTATTCCTTCATCACCAACCTTAACCGGGAGAGCACTTCTTACCTCATTCCTGTAAACCTTATTGTCTACCCTGCTCCTTCCCGTGGCAAGAACAGCAAACTTCTCCGGCATCAATCCCTGCATGAAAAGCTCATACAGAGCCGGAACAATCTTCCTCATGGCAAGATCACCCCTGCCTCCGAATATCACTATTATCTGGTTCTCCGACCTGTGTGTAATCATATTAAATTCTTTCCCTGATGAAGCATGCATCGTCTGAGCAAACAGCAGGGCACAATATCCCTGTGTTGAACTTTTTTCCCGTTGCTGCACTAAAAACAAATATAGAAAATTGAGCTCTTCTCTGGCATCCGGATCGGATAAAACAACTGATGTTGTTTAAAAGTTTATTGGACAAACCATTACATTGAGGCTCCCGATTCATTGAGTTCGTGTTCATGCCAGGACAAATGTTGACTTACTCAACACTTGTTTAATATTTACACATTGACGTAATAAATTGAACCACTGTTCTTTAAATTATTTGGTCAATTTATGTGTTTAATTTATCTACACTTTGCATGGTAAAACAGCTGTTTATCGCTTCTTATATTATTGATTTACATTATTTTATATGCAGCGGCATGCTTATTGGTATATATGTTAACAGACAATATAAATACAACTATATGAAAAAGTTAATTATTCTTTTTATCGGCATCAACCTCCTGAGCACAGGATTTTCGGCCTCGTCTTATGCAGGACAGGATCAGGATGACAGAAACACGGATGCTGTCACAGTTGCTGCTTCGCCGGAGCTTAAGATCCTGGCTCAGTCATGGATTGATGCCTACAAGATGGCGAATCCCGGCCGGATTGTATCAATGCTGCCCGGGGAAGAGATCGGGAAGGCTGACATCAGGATATTTGCAGGAGCCTTAGCAGGTACAGGCGGTGATGAATCAGAATGGAAGATGGTTGTTGCAAGGGATGTAATCGTTCCTGTTATGAGTACTGACAATCCCTTTTATTCAGCCGTAATATCTAAAGGCATTTCCCCTGAAATGTTTGGTGCGCTTCTCTCCTCCCCTTCAGTTACTTGGGGCAAGCTTCTGGGTACGGAAAACAATGTCTCCTCAATGGCATACGTAACCGTTGACGATGCCTCTCTCGGTCTCCTTGCTGGCTTTGCAGGCATTGACGCTACGCAGGTCAGTGCCCGTAATTTGTCAGTTTCGGAGATAGCACAGCTTCTCAGAAGTCAGCCTGCCGGCATCGTCTTCTGCAGGCTGTCTGACATAACAGCTTCAGGCGGTACCGGTTTTGCAGAAAACCTGGGAATAATACCCATTGACATCAACTCCAATGGTCAGTCAGACTATTTTGAGCAGTTTTATGGAGATTTCAACAGCTTCAACCGGGGTGTATACATCGGCAAATATCCGAAGGAGCTATGCAACAGCATCTTCTGCTCCACACGTTCCAGGCTGGTACCTGAAGCTGCAGCTGATTTCATCCGCTGGATTCTGGCTGACGGTCAGGAGATTGTAGCAGGCGTTGGTCTGACTGCCCTTTCGGGCAGTGAAGGAATGATCAGGAGGGAGATGCTGACACCGGTGACTGAGATGGTGCAGGCAGGCAATGAAAACAAGGCGGGTGTAAGCATCCTGGTCTGGGTATTGGCAGTTATCTCTGTCATCTCACTCTTCGGATTCCTCTTCTACCGTCTCACCAGGGCAGGCAGGGAAAAGATAAGCCATCATGAGGAGGAACCGCTTAAAGCTTTCAGTCCCAAGACATTCGTGACGCCTGCAGGAATACTCTTCGATAAAAGCCATACCTGGGCCTTCATGGAAAAAAATGGTACTGTAACAGTCGGCATTGATGACTTCCTTCAGCATGTAACCGGTACCTTGACAAGAATCACGATGAAAGCCACGGGTGAAAAGGTACGCAGGGGCGAAAGGATAGCTTCAATCATTCAGAAGGGCAAGCAGCTTGACATCCTATCACCCGTAAGCGGAACTGTGGTCTCACGCAATGAGACTCTCGCAAACAATTCTGAGCTTCTTCACAGGGGCCCCTACTCGGAAGGATGGATGTACGGCATCGAACCTGACAACTGGTTGAATGAATCACGCCTGATGGCTGCAGCAGACAAATTTGCAGATCAGCTCCGTGAAGAATTTGCCCATATACGCGATTTCCTTGCCACTGTTGCGGGAATAAATGACCTGAGATTAGCCCACGTAGTGCTGCAGGACGGCGGAGAACTGAAGGAAGGTCTCCTTGAGGAGTTCGGGCCTGAAGTCTGGGAGGAGTTTCAGATCAGATTCATCAACAGGTCCTGAAAAGTGCATCCTCACTTGTCCTGAATAGTTTAATTTCGTATTTTGTAGAAAATTTAAACACAATATGTGATCGTCCACGTCTGTCGTGGGCGTTCACATTAGTTTGTTTTGCACCCAACAAGGAGAAAAATGGCTAAACCAGGAAATGCTGATAACCCGGGGGAATCTCTGAGGGAAAAGATGCGCAGGTATTTCAGATTCAGATCAACCATATACGGCAGGGTTGTGACCATAATCACCCTCGCGGCAATTGTATTGTTCATTTCGTTCAGTGCAATCTTCCGAACGGTGTATGTTAACTATTTCAACACTGTCCTGAAACAGAACGGCAATAATGTGGGTGCAATAGTAGAGGGCTCCCTTTACACGTCGATGCTGGAAAACGACAAGAGCACTCTTCATGGTACTCTTGACATCATCAACACCATGCCCGGGATAGATGACGTGAACCTCTATGACCAGAATGACAACCTGGCCTATTCGTCATTTGCTGCTGACGCCCGTAACCATAGCAATCCTGACTGTATTTCGTGCCATACTGACCTCGGACAGATGTTTTCCAGGAATGAAAGGAGCTACATGATCATCGATGCAGAGAGTGACTGTGCAATGAATCCCAACAGGCCAGGAGAGAGGCATATGCTTATACGCAGGCCTATTCTCAACGAGCTGTCATGTTATACTGCCGCATGCCATGCTCACAGCAGGGATGACGAAGTTCTCGGGTCTCTGATCATAAGGATGCCCCTCCGCGATCTTGACAGTGCACTGAGTAAATCTTCTGTACAATTCCTCCTGGTGGCGCTCCTAATTTCCGGAATTATTGTAATGATCCTCATCTGGTTCACCAGCAGGAGGATTAAGGCGCCGCTTCTTGGTATCATCAAAGCCAGCGAGGCTGTATCGCAGGGTGAAGTGAACACAAGGCTCGATATAAAGCCCAACCTTCTGGATGACATGAAGATGGTCTCTATGGCCTTCAACAACATGCTCGATCATATTGACAATGCAACAAGAGAGCTGGAAAACTGGTCAAAACAGCTCGAATACAAGGTTCAGAAAAAGTCAGAAGAGCTTTCTGAGGCACATAACGAGCTTATGAATGTCGAGCGTATCGCGTCTCTGGGCAAGCTGTCAGCCTCCGTTGCACATGAGATCAATAATCCGCTTTCGGGCATACTGATCTACACCAAACTGGTACACAAGCAGATAGACAGCCATGAACTGACCGAGGCAAAGAAGCAGAATATTCTTCGCCAGCTTAAGCTGATTGAGGCTGAGACCAAAAGGTGCGGTGATATTGTGAAGGGATTGCTTGACTTTTCACGCAAGGACCAGGAAGACTTCGAGGATGTGCATCTGAATAAAATAGTCGAGGGTACCTATGAACTTATGCTGCATCACGTGAAGATCTCAAATATAAGGTTCAATGTCCTGACAGAGGCAAAGGCTGACCTGGTACGATGCAGTGCAAATCAGATCAAGCAGGCCTGTGTTGCCCTTCTGGTCAACGCCTCGGAGGCTGTCGCCGAAAACGGGGAGATTTCCATCCGGACAAGGAACAGTGGCAGCACTACGGTTCGCATTGAAATATCCGACAACGGATCTGGCATTGCCCCTGAAGACGTGCCACATATCTTCGAACCTTTCTTCACCACCAAGCAGGATACTTCCGGCATTGGCCTTGGACTTTCAATAGTTCATGGCATTGTTCAGAACCACAACGGAAAGATCGAGGTTGATTCTGTGGTGGGCAGGGGAACCACTATCTCGATAATTTTACCATTGAAAACAGAATAAACAATTATGTATGGCAGATAAAATTTCTATTCTGATTGTCGACGACGAGGACTCTGTAAGGGATTCACTTCTTAACTGGTTCATGGAGGATGGTTACGAGGTGGAAGCCGCCGATAATGCAAAAAAAGCACTGCAGCTTCTTGAAGAGAAGAATTTCAATATAATCCTGGCTGACATCAAGATGCCGGGAATGGACGGGCTTGAACTGCACAGGAGGATCAGGTCGCTGAACCGCGAGACCATTGTAATAATAATGACAGCTTTTGCTTCTGTGGAGACTGCAGTACAGGCCCTTAAAGACGGCGCTTATGACTATGTGACAAAGCCGTTTGACCCTGATGATCTTTCACATCTCATCCGCAATGCAGCAAACCAGGTGGCGCTAAAAAACGAGAATGAGGCACTTAAGGAGAGGGTTACCACCCTGGAGGAGGTTGATGACCTGATCGGCCACAGCGGAGCTATAGTCAATGTCTTGCAGCAGATAGAGAGTGTAGCCCAGTCAAATGCCTCAGTCATTGTCACAGGTGAGAGCGGAACAGGCAAGGAATTGGTGGCCAGAGCCATACACGCCAACTCTTCCAGAAGATACTTCCCCCTGATAAGTGTCCATTGTGGTGCCCTGACTGAAAGTCTCCTTGAAAGTGAGCTTTTCGGTCACGAGAAAGGTGCATTCACAGGCGCCACATTCAACCGCAAGGGACGATTCGAGATGGCTGACGGTGGAACGATCTTCCTTGATGAGATTGCCACAATTTCGCCGAAGATGCAGATAGAGCTGCTCCGTGTGCTTGAGACGAAGAGTTTTGTCAGGGTGGGCGGCAACAGGGAGATTTCTTCTGACTTCAGGGTCATATGCGCAACCAACCGGGACCTGGCAGCAATGGTCAAAAACGGAACATTCCGTGAGGACCTCTATTACCGGCTCAATGTGGTTAACATTAACATCCCGCCCCTGCGTGAGAGAACTGAAGACATCCCGCTGCTGGTCAATCATTTCATCAGGAAATACTGCACTTCCATGAGCCGTGACATCATCACAATTGAGCCGGCAGCGCTGAAACACCTTGAAAAATTTGAATTTCCGGGCAATGTCAGAGAGCTGGAGAACATGATTGAACGCGCCATTGTCATTGGCAACGGCAGGGAGATAAGGCTGAAGGATCTGCCGCTTGGAGCGGAGATAGCGGAGAGTGCCGTGGAGAGCCTTGATGAACTGGAAAAGAGACACATAGAGCAAATACTTCTGAAATACAACTGGAACATATCCCGATCAGCAAGGGCGCTCAGTGTTGACAGGGTGACTCTTTATAACAAAATCAAAAAATATGACCTGAGACAGAGGGAGTAACTGTCACTGATCCCTGCCCATTGGAAGATAAAAAGATCATATTACTTTCCTGCGGTTACTTTGACAGGGCGTTCCTGAAACAGGTCTCCGGTGCAGTGGAAGATGAATACAGGTACCAGGTTGTAACTGAGGAGTGTCATCTTGATCTCAGCCCCTTTTACAATCCGGCCCGCAGGCAATATGATGGTGACAGGCTGCTGAACCAGGTTACCGCCTGCACCGGTACGGAATACTTAAAACTTATCGGGCTTTTCAGGGTTGACCTTTATATCCCCATACTTACCTACATTTTCGGACAGGCAATCCTGGGCCGGCAGACAGCCATAGCTTCCGTCTACCGTCTCCGTAATGAACTGTACGGTCTGAAACAGGATGATGAGCTTCTCCTGTCAAGAACCATTAAGGAAGTAATCCATGAGCTTGGGCATACCTTCGGGCTCGTCCACTGCCACAATCTCAGTTGTGTGATGCGCTCCAGCACATATGCCGAGGAGATTGACCTCAAAGGTGCAGCCCTGTGTCCCTCCTGCCGGTCATTACTCTCCGGAAGCCTTATTTTGCCAAGAAACCAAACATGATCGCCACACAACCGCTGACCGGAAGCTGCTCTCTCGTGCTGAAGGCAGTCACCTTCACTACCACTTTCAGCTGCTGGCTTGACTCAAGCCTGAAGTCCCATATTTTGGCTAAACCCTGTTCCTTGTTGGAATATAACACTTTGCCGGTGGCATCATAGACGGTAAACTCCACCGGAGGCATGCCGTCAGCCGAACAAATGGCAAGCCTGTACTCCAGATCCGAGTAGAATGTCTTATAGAGTTCGGCCTCTTCACCTTCAACCAGGACGGCTGCATGGTAATTGCCATCATGAAGGTAGGCTCCCAGTTCCTTCTTGCAGATCGACTTGGCAAAGCCTTTGCACTGTGCGGCAGCTTCCCCGGGAACAAGGAGGGAAAGGAGTACCGTAACCAGTAAAGTCTGTATAAGCTGTCTCATCGGTATCTATTTTACATATGTGTCTCTGATATCTGCCACCTTATCCCTGATTGCCAGAAAAGTTTCCTGCTTCATCTCCGATTTTGCCGCTCCGGTGATCTCCGTCATGCCTGTCTTTTCATCGTATTGGGCAGTTGAGGGTGTGGCTGACCGTTCAATCTTGTCGAAGATGCCTTTCAGTTCATGCATGGGTCCGAGGAGTTCCCGAATTGCTGTGTTGTCTGTATAGGTTTCCAGAAGGCGTATCATATCATCAACTGACATCTTCTGGTCAGCAATGGTTTCCACCAGCTTGTTGCCCTTGTAGTTCTTCATGTCAACCATACTGGTTGAAATATACAGCCCTTCGATAAAGCCTCCGGCAATAATTGTTGCTGCCACAGCATGCTGTTGGTCATCCTCAAGGTAAGCCTGCGAATTAAGAAATGTCTCAGAGACAATTTCCATGATCACGTCACGGTTGTTAATATTCTGCTCCAGGCGCTCAACGGTGCTTTCATCGATGGCGTCGAGGATGCCCAGGCCTGTGGCCATATCCTCAGCTGCTTCCATATAATTTACCAGCAATGAGGTTTCATCATACATGCTAGCAAAACTGAGGTCACAGACATATGTACCCAGGTTTAGCGCCATGCTCTTGCTTGAGGTGTAGTTGCTTTTGTTCTCAACGGGATTCAGCAGTGTTGCATCAAACTTTGCCCCTGCTTCCTTTATCAGCTGAGCCACCTCAAGTGGTGTGGGCAGTGCATTGAATACCTTCTCGGCACTCTTTATCTGCTCCATCGTCTGCTCATCAGGACTGACGGTTTCCTCCTGGTTCCTGTTCGCCTCACCCCTGGTTTTTCCCTTGCATGAGGTGGCAGCCAGGCAGAATGCCAGAGCGCTTACGCCCAGAATCAGTGGCAGAATCTTAAGCTTACTGTTCATAGTATTTGTGGTTTATGATTTCAAAGGCCTTCTCCAGACCAATTTACACTTTTTTAATAAACGAATTTGGCATGAACTTATTATTTAGCCATAAATTTGTTCCAAAGCAAACCCGATGGAAAGATCAGAAAAGAAACTGGCCGAAATTGGAAGGATACTCGAAAACGGCACCGGAAGAGAGATAAATGACCGTATCAGATTGCTACGCACCGAAGTACCTTTCGGGGGCGCACTGAAGTTGCTTGCACTGTTTTATGATAAGACCATGGACCACAACCTCAGAGCAGCAATAACGGGTCTGTTCAATGATATGAAAGAGAACTCGGCCATGGCCGAAGTGATTGACTCGGTCAAAGCAGTAAGAAAACCGGATTCCAGGGCAATGCTTATCTCATCATGCTGGCAGTCAGGACTCGATTATTCTCAATTTGCAATACCGCTGACCGAATATTTTGTATCAGGTGATTACATGACCTCGCTGGAGTGTTTCACGGTTCTCGAAACATGCGCCGCATCCATAAGCGACGGTGACCGCGCCAGGATAATCATCACCCTGCAGGAAAAGAAAGAATCATGGGAAACACCAAAACAGAAACTGGCCGGTGAGCTTATCTCACTGCTGAAAGGCTGAGGCATCACAAACCAGCAGAACTGCTTCCTATATGTAAGAGCTGTAGTGCTTCATGAACTGTGACCGCTCGAACAGGGATGGATTTTCAACATTCCGGTAGTTGAGCTTTCCCCTGAAATCGTCTATGTTCCTGAACTCTTTGTTATCCATCCACCTGCCCAGGGTTTCATTTATCTCAGTTACGACGGTAAATCCCCTCTTATAGAGAGCCGAGCAAACCTGAACAGTTGTTGCCCCTGCAAGCAGGTACTTGATGGCATCCTCACCTGTATATACCCCCGTTGAAGCTGATATGTCAATTTTTGTATCCTGGGCGCTGACCATACCCACCCAGCGAAGGACGTAACGCTGTTCAACGGGATTGGAAAGCACAGATGCCGGAACGATGTTAAGGCTGTTAATGTCAAAATCAGGCTCGTAAAACCTGTTGAACATGGTCACACCAGCAACTCCGTGGTTATACATCTGCCATACGAAGTTCAGTATATTTGAAAACTTCTGGCCGATTTTTACACTGATCGGTATCTTAACCTTTTGCTTCAGGTTGTCAATTATCCTGAAATAAATCTTTTCTGAATCAGTACTGCTCTGATGCTTATCTGTGGGGATGAAGAAGATGTTCACCTCAAGGGCGCTGGCGCCTGCCCTCTCTATCTCCATCGCAAAGTCAATCCATCCCTTCGGAGAGAAGCAGTTGATACTTGCAATCACGGGTATTTTGACTTTTTTCCTTGCCCCGGCCACCAGGTCAAGATAAGCATCAACACTGTTGGTGCGGGTATAGTACTGAAGGTAATCGTCAGCTTCGGGGTATGATTCATGTGACGCCATCGAATGGGCCTGTGAAACTATCTGCTCCTCAAACAGTGATTTCAGTACAACTGCACCGGCTCCTGCTGCCTCAGCCTCAACTATTGACTCAACCTTGGATGTGAAATTGGAACTGCCAACAATAATGGGACTGCTGAGTTCGAGTCCCAGGTAACGTGTGTTGATTTTGCTCATCTTGCTTTAGAAATTCGTTCTCCAAATATAAGTGTTCCTACGCGAATCATTGTGCTCCCCTCCTCTACAGCCACGTGCCAGTCGCCCGACATTCCCATCGATATCTCCCTGAAATGGCTGATGCCGGTGAAATGTTTTTCACGCATCCTCCGGAAGAGACCGGAAAGTGACCTGAACTCTGACCTGACCCTCTCCGTGTCATCGGTGAATGTTGCCATTCCCATCAGTCCGCAAATACGTACCGCATTCAGCGAATCAGATACCTTACGCCAGTCTGTCTGTTCCATCTCCTCAAGCGAGAATCCCGACTTGGTCTCTTCCGTGGCGATATGCACCTGCAGGAGACAGTCAATGCTTTTGCCCTGTGCCAGTGCTTCGTTGTCAATCAGCCTCAGAAGCCTGACAGAGTCTGCCGACTCAATCACGGAGGCTGTTTCAACAGCCTGTCTGACCTTGTTTGACTGCAGGTGACCAATGAGATGCCATGAGATATCATCAGGAAGCAAGGGTTTTTTGGTCATCATCTCCTGCACCCTGTTTTCACCGAATATGCGAAGGCCGGACCTGTATGCCTCAAAGGCTTCTTCCGGCGTCCTGGTCTTGGTTACTGCAACCACGCTGACGCCGGAAGGCAGCTCTTCAAGCAGCTTTCTGATGTTTTCAGGGATACTGTTCATCATGGCACCGGGCTACCCTCAGTCAAGCTTGTGTATCACCAGCCCGCTTCTGAGCTTGGGTTCGAACCATGTTGTTTTGGGAGGCATGATATTCCCGGTGTCGGCTATGGTTATCAGCTGTTTCATGGAGACAGGGTAGAGTGCAAAGGCCACCTTCATCTCACCGCTGTCAACTCTTTTCTTCAGCTCACCAAGCCCCCTGATACCGCCAATGAAATCAATCCGCTTCGAACGCCGCAGATCCTGTATGTCAAGAAGAGGCAACAATACCATCTCGGTAAGGATAGTCACATCCAGAACCCCGATGGGATCCTCGTCATAATATGTACCCTTCCTGGCAGTCAGGCTGTACCATTTACCGTCGAGGTACATGCCGAAATTGTGTAGTTTCGTCGGCCTGTGCGTTCTGTTTCCCTTCTCTTTAACGTCAAACGACTCCTTCAGCTTCTCGAGGAACTGTGCAGGTGTCATTCCGTTAAGATCCTTAACCACCCTGTTGTAGTCAAAAATCTTGAGCTGGTCATCCGGGAAGATCACCGCCATGAAATAGTTGTACTCCTCATCGCCCTTGTGGGCCGGATTCTTCTCCTTCTTTTCTTTGCCGACAAGCGCTGCAGCGGCTGTACGGTGGTGACCGTCAGCAACATACATGTAAGGAACCTTTTCGGCAAAAAACTTTTCGATCTTATCGTTTGTTTTCCTGTCCCAGACCACCCAGAATTGATGACCTATGCCGTCCTCTGCCACGAAGTCGTACTCAGGACTCTCATTCTTCACTATTCTTTCAACAATTTTATCAAGCTCCTTAACGGCAGGGTATGCAAAAAAAACCGGCTCGATGTTGGCGTTGTTCGCTCTGACGTGGACCATACGGTCTTCCTCCTTGTCGGGACGGGTGAGCTCATGCTTTTTAATCACTCCTGAAAGGTAATCGGTTACTGCGGCAGCGCCCACAATGCCGTATTGAGTCCGGCCATTCATGGTCTGGGAATAGATGTAAAAATGTCTCTCGCGGTCATCTATGAGCCAGCCTTTCTTCTGCCATGCACGGAAGTTATCAAGGGCTTTCTGATATACCTCCTCCGAGTGCACGTCAGTGCCCTCCGGCAGGTCTATCTCGGCTTTGGTGATGTGAAGCAGTGATTTCTCCTTACCCCTGGCCATTACGGCCGCTTCTTCTGAATTCATTACGTCATATGGCAGGCATGCAATCTCCGATGCCAGATCAGCCGGGGGCCTGAGCCCCCGGAAAGGTTTAACAACAGCCATGTCTGAAATTTATCGTTCTATTTGGGTTTATTAACTCTGAATTTCTCGTCACCTGTGGCAAAGAATGATACTATCTGGCGTGCAGCAGCCACTCCGGCATTGATATTGGCCTCTTCAGTCTGCGCTCCCATCTTCTTGGGGGTGAAGAAATAACGGCCCGGGAATTTCTGTCCCCAGAGCTCTGCATTGTCAGGTGCAATGTCAGAAAGGTACTTCAGGTCACCTCTCTTCTCCATGAGGGCTACCAGCTCGGCCTCATTGATAACCTCCTTGCGGGCAGTATTCACCAGAACAGCTCCCTTTGGCATGAGTGAAAGAAGCCTCTCTCCTATTGAGCCTTTGGTTTTGTCGTTAGCAGGGATATGAAGAGAGATGTACTGTGACTTTGTGTAGAGTTCCTCAACGGTATCAACAGGTGTCACTCCTGCATCAGCTATTACCTTGCTGTCAACAAAAGGATCGAAGGCACAAACCTGCATGCCAAATCCGGCGGCAATGCGGGCCATGCATCTGCCAACGTTTCCGAAAGCGTGTATGCCCAAAGTCTTGCCCATCAGTTCTGATCCTGACTTGCCGTCAAAACCTCCGCGGGCGGAGTAGACCATCATACCAAATGCCAGCTCGGCAACGGCATTGGAGTTCTGTCCTGGCGTGTTCATGGCAACAACGTTGGCTGAAGTGCAGGCGTTGAGGTCAAGATTATCATATCCGGCTCCGGCCCTCACAACAATCTTCAGTTTTGGTGCAGCCGCAATCACGGCAGCATCAATGATATCAGAACGGACTATCATGGCATCGGCATCAGCCACCGCGGCATGAAGCTCCTGCGGCGTCTTGTACTTCTCAAGCAGGGCAAGGGTGTGCCCTGCCTTCTCCACCACCTCACGTATCTGTGTGATGGCTACGGGTGCAAATGGCTTGTCTGTAGCTACTAGAATCTTCATGATGTCATCTTTTTAGTATTTGTTAGCAAATTCCTTCATACAGTCAACGAGGGCCCTGACGCTCTCAATCGGCATGGCATTGTAGAGAGAGGCACGGAAGCCTCCCACCGAACGGTGACCGGCAATACCCACCATTCCCTTTGACTTGGCGAAATCACCGAACTCATTCTCAAGTTCCTTATAACTGTCTGACATGACAAAACAAACGTTCATCAGCGACCTGTCCTCGGGATCAGGCACAGTAACCTTGAACAGCTTGTTGCGCTCGATCTCATCATAGAGCAATGCAGCTTTCTCCTGGTTGATCTTCGCCATTGCTGCAACTCCGCCCTTCTGCTTCAGCCACTCAAGGGTTTTCAGCGCTGCAAAGACAGGAAGTACGGGAGGTGTGTTGAACATCGAACCCTTATCGATATGGGTCTTGTAGTTCAGCATCGTGGGTAACGGACGGGTCACCTTTCCGAGGGCTGAATCCTTAATGATAACGAAAGTGACGCCAGCAGGTGCAAGATTTTTCTGCGCACCACCATAAATGATTGAATATTTGGAGACATCAACAGGACGGCTGAAGATATCGGATGACATATCGGCCACAAGAGGCACCTTCACATCCGGATCCTTCTTCCACTGCGTGCCGTATATTGTATTATTGGTTGTGATATGAAAATAGTCAACGTCCGAGGGAATCTCAAAATTCCTGGGGATGTAATTGAAGTTGCGGTCCTTCGAGGAAGCCACTTCTATCACCTCTCCGAAGAGCTTTGCTTCCTTGAGGGCTTTACCTGCCCACTCGCCGGTATTGATATAGGCAGCTTTCTTCTCGAGCATGTTCATCGGAAGCATGGCAAACTGCAGGCTGGCACCTCCGCCGAGGAAGATGACCGAATAACCGGCAGGAATGTCAAGAAGCTCCTTGATGTGACTGACTGCACTTTCCATCACAGCCACAAACTCCTTGCTGCGGTGTGAAACCTCCATGATAGAAAGTCCGGTCCCGGCAAAATCCCTGATTGCTTCAATCACCTTTTCATTTGTGTACTGGGGCATGATTGAAGGTCCTGCGTAGAAATTGTGTTTTTTCATTTCCTGAGTATTTATTTGTTGTAGTTAATTCTTGTCCTTTTTTGGCACCGGCCGGTTACCATTGCCTCAACGGCAATGTTCAGAGAGCAGTCAGCCTGTCCCCCCTGAGCACCGGTATTACATCTGTTAGGTCAAATGTATGACAATAAGGAATACAATCATCCAGTCCCTTGTCTCTGAGCCTGGATCTTTGTGCTGCTTTTTCCATATATCCCAGGAGATCTTCCCTTGCCATGTTCCAGAGGTCGGTGGCTGCATGCACTGAGTCACATATAGTACAGAACTTTCCGCTCTCCAGGAGCTTAGCGGCAAATGCCCCTGCACATACGGCATCCTCCAGGCTGAAACGTTTTTTCCATCCGGCGCAGACGATCACCACCTTGCGTTCCTGCTCTTCAGCCCATTTACAGATGGCAGAGATGTTGAGCCATGAGCCAATGACCACATCATGGCATTCAGAAGCACGTTTCATGATACCGGTGCCGTTTGTGGTGCTGTAGACAACACTCCTGTCCTTTATCTTTTCCGGGGTAAAGTTAAATGGTGAGTTCCCGAAATCGGCGAAGTCAAGCACGAAACCATCACGTTCTGCGGCAACCAGGAAACCACGGGCTTTCATTGCCCTGGCCTCCTCGACTGTCTCAACCGGTATGATCTCCCTGACTCCGTTGGCGAATGCGGTGCAGATGGAACTTGTAGCCCGGAGTACATCTATTACAACTACCACAGCCTCGCTGTCAGAATGAGCGTCAAAGGCTGCCGGGGTAAAGCATATTTCCAGGCTCTTCTTTGTCATAGGCGCAACTCTCGCGGGTGATTTTCACTGTTTGTAAAATGGCAAGGCTGTAACCTTTGCCTTAAGGTCCCTGCCCCTTACACGGATGAATATCTCGGTGTCATTCTTCCAGAAGCCCTTGTTCAGGTATGCCAGACCTATGCCAAGTTTCAGTGATGGTGCCATGGTTCCAGAAGTAACTTCTCCTATAAGGTTGCCCTGTGTGTCAACCACCTCATAATGCTGTCTGGGAATTCCCTTGTCGATCATGACAAAACCCTTGAGGCGCCTTTCAGTTCCCTCTTCCTTCTGTTTCAGGAGAAGATCCCTGTCAACGAATTCCTTGCCGGGAACGAACCTGGTAATCCATCCCAGACCGGCTTCTATGGGTGAGGTGGTGTCATTGATATCATTTCCGTAGAGGCAGAATCCCATCTCAAGACGGAGAGTATCCCTGGCGCCAAGCCCGATAGGCTTTATTCCGAACTCTTCACCGGCCCTGAACACCTCTTCCCATAGACGGGAAGCATCGGCATTCCTGATATATATCTCGCATCCGCCTGAGCCGGTATAACCTGTGGTTGAGAAGATAACATCATCTATTCCCGCAAACTTCAGCACCTTGAATGTGTAATATTCCATGTCGGTAACAGGTTCACCTGTCAGCTTCTGCATGGCTTTGAGTGCCAGCGGTCCCTGAACCGCCAGCTGGGCAGTGCCGTCAGAGGCGTTATTCAGCTGTCCGCCCGGGCCGGCTGTGATGCCGAAGGCAGCTGCATGCTTTACGCACCATTCCCAGTCCTTATCAATGTTGGCCGCATTGACCACAAGAAGATACTTCTCGGCGCTGAAGCGGTAAACGAGAAGATCATCCACTATGCCCCCCCTGCCGTTAGGGAAACATGTATATTGTACCTTGCCGTCAGTAAGCGCTGAGACATCATTGGAGGTGATATGCTGAAGGAAATCAAGAGCACGCGGACCGTTAACCCAGAATTCACCCATATGCGAAACATCAAATACGCCAACCCCCGAACGTACCGTGAGATGCTCTTCCGTAATCCCCGTATATTCAACAGGCATATTGTAGCCTGCAAAAGGAATAATCCTGGCACCGAGGGCCTCATGGTACTTTAGAAAAGGAGTATTTTTCATATGATTAAGCTTTTGGTTTATTAGCAAAAATAGGCTTTTTCGGCCGATAAAAAGCTGCTATAAATCATTTTTGACACCGTCTCAATAGATCGTTCTCTATGGTGTGATGGTTGCATAATGACTATATTTGTATTCTCAAAAACAGAGAAAAAAATGGAATACACAATATTTAAGCCCGAATACCTGCAGAGTATCACGGGAGGTGATATGGAGGTCATGAGTGAGATTGCCGGAATATTCGGCAATCAGGTACCGGAGTTCCTGACCGGCATGAGAAGCCTGCTCGGGCAGGAGAAGTATTTTGAACTCGGTCTGCTCGCTCACAAGGCAAAAGGATCAGTGACCGTCCTTGGTATGGATGAAACTGCCAGGATGCTTAAGGAGTTTGAATTGCTGGCAAAAGCCGGGGAACAGAAGGAGAAATACAGCGGGTTCATCACCAAGTTTGAAGCTGATACAAGTACGGTTATGGCTGAGGTGGCAGATTACCTCAGCAAAAAAAGGTAATTGTTTATGGTAGTGACTGAAAGGACAGACGGGATTGATATACTGAGCTTCAGGACCGACCGCATCAATGCTCTCAACGTGGATGTTATCAGACCCGTTATTCTGAAACTGTTTGAGACTCCGTATACCAAAGTTATCATAGACATGGCAGGTGTCAGCTATCTTGACAGCACAGCTTTTGCCATGTTCCTCCACCTTCTGAGGGTGGCACGGTCAAATTACTGCACCTACAGGCTCTGCTCCCTTTCCCCGGGTACACGGGAGCTCTTCGAGATGCTTCAGCTGCACCAGTCGCTGGATATTTATCCTGACCGCGAATCCTGCCTTGAAAGTTACATTCAGAGTTCGCCATATTAGGAATTGGTAATGACCAGTGCGCCTGACTGAACGTCTATTCTTACCTTCCTGCTCCTGTCAATGGTCCCGGCAATAATCAGTCTGGAGAGTTCATTCACTATTTCCTTTTGTATAAGACGTTTCACGGGACGTGCACCAAACAACGGATCAAATCCCCTGTCTGCCAGCCAGGACACAGCCTTATCCGTCAGCTCACTGCTGATACCCTTCTCCTCCAGCATCTGAGCCACCCGGCCAAACTGCATCATTACTATCTCCCTTATCTGTCCGAGAGTCAGAGGCCTGAACATAACTATCTCATCAACCCGGTTTACAAACTCCGGCCTGAGGGTAGTACGAAGCATCTGAATCAGGTCCGTCCTGAGCTCTTCAGCCTTCTCCTCAGTCATTGCACCGCTGCTCTCTTCAATGCTCTCTCGGATAAGGGATGAACCAAGGTTGGATGTCATGATTATTATGGTGTTACGAAAATTGACAGTCCTTCCCTTGTTGTCTGTAAGCCTTCCGTCATCAAGCACCTGCAGAAGTATATTAAACACATCCGGGTGGGCTTTTTCGATCTCATCAAGCAGCACCACAGAATATGGTTTGTGCCTTATAGCCTCTGTGAGCTGGCCTCCCTCATCATAACCGACATATCCCGGAGGTGCACCGACAAGCCTTGAGACACTGTGACGCTCCTGGTATTCAGTCATGTCAATCCGGGTCATCAGGTTCTCATCGTTAAACAGATATTCAGCCAGGGCCCTGGCCAGTTCAGTTTTTCCTACTCCGGTTGTACCGAGGAATATGAATGAGCCCACCGGTCTCTTCTCATCATTCAGTCCTGCTCTTGACCGGCGCACAGCATCAGAAACGGCCCTTATGGCCTCATCCTGACCCACAACCCTCCGGTGAAGCTCCTCCTCCAGCCTCAGGAGCTTATCCTTCTCACTCTCAAGCATCCGCGAGACTGGTATGCCTGTCCACCTCGAGACTATCTCTGCAATATCGTCTGACCGTACATCGTCGCGTACCATAGAACCTGCATTGCGCTTTTCACCTATCTCGGCATTCAGTTTCTCAATCTCCTTTTCATTTTCGGTGAGTTTACCGTAGCGTATCTCTGCAACCCTTCCGTAGTCGCCTGCTCTCTCAGCCCTCTCAGCCTCGAACCGGAGCTCCTCGGCTGCCTGTTTCTTTTTCTGCAGGTTGTCCACCAGGTCCTTCTCAGAACGCCAGCGCGCTTTTAGCTCGTCACGTCCCGCAGCAAGATCAGCTATCTCCTTCGAGAGCGCCTTCTCCTTGACAGTGTCACCGTCACGTTTAACGGCCTCCCGTTCTATCTCAAGCTGCCTTATCTGCCTGTCTGCGGTATCGATCTCCTCAGGAACGGAGTTCATCTCTAGTCTCAGCCTGGCGGCTGCCTCATCGATAAGGTCAATGGCCTTGTCAGGCAGGAACCTGTCTGTGATGTACCGGTATGACAGATCCACGGCAGAGATGATGGCTTCATCCCTGATGATCACTTTATGGTGCGCCTCATACCTCTCCCTGAGTCCCCTGAGAATGGAGATGGCATCTGCCCTGTCAGGCTCTTCTATCATCACCACCTGGAATCGTCTCTCGAGGGCTTTGTCAGCTTCGAAATACTTCTGGTACTCATTAAGCGTTGTCGCGCCGATGGCGCGAAGTTCTCCCTTTGCCAGCGCCGGTTTGAGGATATTGGCTGCGTCCATGGCCCCCTCCCCCTTGCCGGCACCAACAAGAGTATGTATCTCATCAATGAACAAAATCACGTCACCATCAGATGCAATAACCTCATTTACAACTGACTTGAGTCTCTCCTCAAATTCACCCTTGTACTTGGCGCCGGCGATGAGTGCTCCCATATCAAGCGAAAAGATCCGTTTCTGAATCAGGTCCTCCGGAACATCGCCGCGAACTATCCTGTGTGCGATACCCTCCGCGATGGCGGTCTTGCCCACTCCAGGCTCACCTACAAGAATGGGATTGTTCTTGGTCCTGCGTGACAGTATCTGAAGCACCCTCCTTATCTCCTCATCGCGGCCTATTACAGGATCGAGCTTGCCGGCCCTGGCACGCTCATTCAGATCGATGGCATACCTGCTCAGTGAATCATATGTCTCCTCAGATGTCTGGCTGCTAACCTTTGCACCCTTTCGCAGATCGGCTATTGCCTTTGACAGTGCTGCAGTGTCCATGCCGTTGTCCTTCATCAGGCGCGAGACACTGTCAGCTGATTCGGCGAGAGCCAGCAGCAGGTGCTCGACAGATACAAACCTGTCCTGCATCCTTGCAGCATGATCAGCAGCACGCCTGAATACCCCCGATGCATCAGAAGAAAAATAGGGTTCTCCCCCGCTCACTCTGGGGTATCCGTCAATGATCGCATCAAGGGCTCTGCCGAAAGCTGCTGAATTGCCCCCGGTCTTTGACATGATATATGAGACAATGCTCTCAGCCTCAGTCAATATACCCTTGAGGAGATGGCCAGACTCAATAGCCTGCTGACCCTTGCCCGTGGCAACGGTCACAGCCTTCTGAACAGACTCCTGTGCCTTTATAGTAAAATTTTCAAAGTTCATATTCAGTGACTTTTTCCCTGTTATGTTCAATTTATTTGCCAATCGTGCGCAAGAGCTTTATTCATGCCATTATGACAGCCCCGGGATAATATAGAAGGTGCCATGCCGTTATATAAGACTCAGGAGCCGAAATGCCGTTATTGAAACATCTCCGGGATGAATGAGAAGATACTTAATACCCTGATGCATCTCTTTGCCATCATTGCCCCCGCACAGGGCAATGAAAACGACAGGCGGGGGGTGGTTGAGGCATTTCTCAGACCGCAGCTCAATCAGGAGGGCGTAAAAGCTTACCTGAAGATCTTCGAGGCATATTATGCCGAAGCCCAGGAGAGACTGAAAAAGGGCAAGGAAGCCCGCCGAAACTCTTCGATATCAGTAAGGATCATCAAAATCTGTTTTGATATAGGGATGCAGCTAACCCTCAACCAGAAGATCATTGTGCTGGTCCAGCTCCTCGAATATTGCCGGTCTGAACATAAAGGGGTAAGCAACACCGAACTTGAATTCATCATAACTGCAGCTGAAGGCTTCAACATCAACCCGGAAGATTACCAGCTGATTCAGCAATTCGTTCTTTCAACAAAGGATGAGGTGCCGGAATCAACACAGATACTGGTCATTGACAGTGACCGGATCACCAGGTATGAAAAAGCCCGCCACATTGTCAACGATTCGTTCCGGGGCCAGGTCAGGGTACTGAACCTGCCACAGGCTGACATGCTCTTCATCAGGTCATTCGGGACCGGAGAGCTCCTCCTGAGCGGCCAGCTGAGGCATGAAGACAGGGTGTACCTCTTCGAGAGGGGTGCATCACTTAAGTTCATGAGCAGCAAACCCATCTACTATTCCGAGGTCATACGGCAATTCCTCGACGAAAACGCCCTGGCATCAAGGGTGGTCTACGAGGCGAATGAGATCGAATACAAGTTCAAGGGCGGACAGGTAGGACTCCATCGCATGAGCTTTGCTGAAGAGTCAGGAAGGCTGATCGGAATCATGGGAGCATCCGGGGCAGGTAAATCAACCCTCCTGAGCGTCCTTAACGGCACCAACAGGCCCGACACGGGCGAAGTGCTTATCAACGGCATCAATATCCACAACGAACCGGAGAAGATCAAGGGACTGATAGGATTTGTGTCACAGGACGACCTCCTCATCGAAGAGCTTACAGTTTTCGAAAACCTCTTCTACAATGCAAAGCTCTGTTTCGGCAACCTTGATGACGAAGCAATTACTCATAAGGTGCATGAGGTTCTGCACAGCCTCGGTCTTTATGACATCAGGGATATGAAGGTGGGCTCTCCTCTCAATAAAAAGATCTCAGGAGGTCAGCGCAAACGGCTCAACATATCACTCGAGCTGATACGGGAACCGGCAATATTGTTCCTCGATGAACCTACATCCGGACTCTCTTCACTCGATTCAGAAAACATCCTTGACCTTCTCAATGACCTGAAACTCAAGGGCAAGCTGATTTTCGTCGTTATTCACCAACCTTCCTCAGACATATTTAAGATGTTTGACAGGCTGATCTTCCTTGACACCGGCGGATACATGGTCTATTACGGAATTCCTGTAAGGGCTATTGACTACTTCAAGGACAGGGTCCGGCTTCCGCGGTATAATGACAGCGAGTGTCATGCCTGCGGGAATGTAAACCCGGAACAGATCTTCAGCATCGTGGAGTCAAAGGTGCTTGACGAGTTCGGGAGGCCCACGATGACAAGAAAGGTATCACCGGCCGAATGGAGCGCTTATTTCAATTCACGCCGTGAAGAGCGTCCCCCGCATCCCAAAGGCGGTAACGGCATACCGGAGATAACACTGAGGACGCCGGGCAGGCTTAAGCAACTGGCGGTGTTCGTTAAACGAGACATACTATCCAAACTCTCAGATTCACAATACCTCATCATTACCCTTCTCGAAGCTCCGGTACTGGCGCTGTTCCTGGCATTTATCATAAGGTATTTTGATGAAAGTGTAAGTAAACCTGCTTACACCCTGATTCAGAACAGCAACCTCCCGGTATATATCTTCATGTCAGTGATAGTGGCAATATTCATGGGACTGACAGTAAGTGCGGAGGAGATCATCAAAGACAGGAAGATACTAAAGCGGGAAGCCTTCCTCAATCTCAGCTGGAACAGCTACCTGCTGTCAAAAATTGGCGTTCAGTTCCTTATCTCGGCAATCCAGGCCGCATCATTCGTTGCCATAGGAAACTCAATATTCGGCATCCGCGGCATGTGGTTCGAATACTGGCTTGTACTCTTTTCATGCTGGGCCACATCAAACATGATGGGTCTGCTCATCTCAGACAGTTTCAAAACGGTTGTTACGATTTACATACTGATTCCGTTCCTCGTCATACCGCAAATCATTCTGAGCGGCATAATAGTAAAGTATGACAAGCTTAATCCGACCATTTCCTCACCTGTCTCAATACCTTTTTACGGTGAGATCATTGCTGCCAGGTGGGGTTACGAAGCGCTGGCCGTCGACCAGTTCATGAATAACAGGTTTGAAAAGCAGTTCTATGGTTTTGACAAGGTTATAAGCACTGCCAAGTTCAGGAAAGACATCTGGTATAATGAGATGAAAAGCATCCTTTCAAGACTGGAGAGCAACCTTGAGAGAGAGAGGCTTGATGAATCATCAATAGATGACATGTTGCTGATCAGGAACGAGATTGAAGAGGAACTCGGTTTTACAGGAGCTGTACCATTTGACCTGCGCATCATCAGCCCGGATGTCATCACCGCTGAGGCAATCGCTGCGGCACGTGATTATATTGAGAGAGTCAGGCGTTACTATATCGAGGTATCGAGAAACGCCGTTGAGGCACGTGACCAGGCTATCATGGCCTTTGAGCGCACTGACAGGGAAGCCTTCATCCTGATGAAGAAACAACATACAAATGAATCTCTCGAGGAGTTTGTCAGGAATGACAATGAAAAGGACAAGATAAAGCGCTACCGCAACAGGCTCTACCAGAACTATGACCAGATATTCTATGATCCGGCGCACCCGCTGGTCAAGGCGCACTTCTATGCACCGCAGAAGCAGGTGTTCGGACTCTTTGCAGGCACACTTGCAGTAAATACAGCGGTCATATGGTTCATGACCCTTTGTCTTTACATCCTGCTCTATTTCAGGGTTCTGCACCACATCCTGGATTCTTCGGAGAAGTTCATCAGGGTGATGCGCGAGAAGCGTGAGAGAGGCTGAAGCACTCAATCGAGTAGGAGGAAAATGAAATAGGTTTCCTCCTATTTCATTTTCCGACCTCT
>ENA-UOOK01000127-UOOK01000127.1-fermentation-metagenome-genome-assembly--contig:-NODE-127-length-86832-cov-5.738998_pt1 | contig 86832 bp, 70 predicted proteins | sample MGYA00245777_ERZ724023 | MGnify/ENA primary metagenome ERZ724023 (study PRJEB28704, sample SAMN03018312) | fermentation metagenome | biome: anthropogenic terrestrial biome; feature: soil; material...
CCTGAAGTCATTGCGGAAAGAGCGCGGTATTGACACCGAAACGCTCTTGGAGGCGATCGAGGAAGCGCTGGTTGCCGCCTACCGCCGTGAGTTCGTTATTCGTGTAAAGGATAAGGATCGTGCAGAGCGGGCAGATGATGAAGGCGATGAAGAGCGCGATGACGGCATTACTGCTCATATCGACAGAGAAACAGGTGAGATGCGGGTGTATCAGCCTATTACTGTAGTCGAGCAAGTAGAAGATCCCAACTCTGAGATTTCGCTGAAAGAGGCACTGGCCCTGTCTGACGAGCTGGAGCCGGGCGATCAGCTGGTTAAAGAGGTAGACCCTGCGGATTTCGGTCGTTTGGCTGCCCAGACTGCAAAGAGCGTCATCAACCAACGACTTTCTCAGGCAGAGAAAGAGCGGATCCATAATGAATTTTCTGACCGGGTGGGCGGTCTGGCTACCGGAGTGGTTCAGCGCAAGGACCGCAGTGAAGTAACTGTAGATATAGACCGGGCTGAAGCTGTACTGCCGTACAGCCAGCAGTCAAAACTGGATAATTACCGTTTTAACCAGAGAATGCGTTTTTATGTTCTCAAGGTCGATGAACGCCGCAATCGTCCGATAATTATCGTTTCGCGCAGCCACCCGGATCTGGTGCGCCGAATTTTTGAACAGGAGTCTCCGGAAATCGGTGCCGGCGTAGTTGAGATTGCCAGTATCGCCAGAGAAGCCGGTTCCCGCACTAAGATGGCGGTCATCAGCAATGATCCTAATGTCGATCCGGTCGGCGCCTGTGTCGGACAGCGCGGCCTGAGAGTGCAGGCGGTGATTGATGAATTAAATGGTGAGAAAATTGATATAATTGCCTGGGACCCTGATGTTCAGGTTTTCATCAGCAATGCACTGTCTCCGGCCAAAGTGGTCCGTGTCATACTTCAAGAAGAAGACAGAAGTGCCCGTGTTATCGTGGCTGATCATCAGCTTTCACTGGCGATTGGAAAAGAAGGGCAAAACGCCCGGCTGGCTGCTAAACTGACCGGCTGGAAAATAGACATCAAGAGCGAATCGCAGTATCGGGAGATGATTGAAGCTGCCTGGCTGCCGGGATTTGACGAGGCAGTCGCAGCTGATGAGGCTGAACGTTACGATCCCGACGATACTGCTATCCATGAAGAGGGCTATGATGGGACCGAAGATGAGCTCCTGCAGCCGGAGGCTGCAGGCCCTGCAGATGAGCGTGAAGCTATCGATTTCTTTGATAACCTCGAGCAAACAATAAATGTTATGTCCGATGATACGGCAGATCTTGAGTTTTAGGAAGAAACTGATGTGGTAGCTGAAGTAGAGTAAGAGCAAGACGAAGTGTAGCAGAGGTGTTATAATGCGCGCGAAACAGCAAAGAATCTGTGTAGCCTGCCGCCGCAAAGCTGATCAGGCAGAATTTTTGCGTATCGTATCTGCAGCCGATGGCCGCATGGGAATAAATCCCGGTCCGCACTTAGAAGGTCGCAGCGCATATCTATGTAATAGTTTAAGCTGTTATGAGCTTGCTTTAAAACATCGCTCACTACAACGTTCCCTGCGGCGGCCTGTGCCGGAAGAGATACTGCAGGAACTGGAAGAAGTAATTAAACTGGAAGAAATTAAGAGAAAGGAACTTGTTTGAACTATTATCTGCGCATGCTGGGACTGGCCCGACGGGCCAATGCAGTAATTCTGGGCATAGATCGCATCGAGACCGCACTGAAAAATAATTTTCAGGGCACAATATTTTTTTCCAATGATCTCGGCGCTTCATCTCGCAACAGGATAATCAGACTAATTAAACTGACAGACAAGATCCAATTAAGAGAATTACCGCATAGCAGGGAAGAACTGGGGGCAACTCAGGGTTTGAACTCCTGCGCAGCGATTGCTGTAAGAGAAGGAACATTAGAACACACCATTCGGAATGCGGTAGATAAAGCTGCGTTAAGCGAAGAGGGAGGGTAGATATATATGGTTAAAAGAGAAGAAGCAGATTCTGGACTCAGAGCTGGTTTTATGACTGAAGAAGAAGCTCTGCGTCAACAGTTGCAGCAAGAGGTGGAAGTGCCGCCGGAAGAAGAAATTGAAGAAACTCCCGCTGAAGAAGAGGAGATTGTTCAAGCTGCTTCAAATGATCCTGCCCTCAAAATGAAATCATTGGATGGTCCCGGATCGACGATCGAGATGAAAGGGATTTCCGGAAAAAATATTACCAGCGTGATCAAAGTTATTAAAAAGAGTAAAAAGAAAGCCGCTGATACTATAGACGAAAGCACTCAGGATACAGCTGCGGCTGAGGCGGCCGGACTGCCTGCCGAGAAAGAAGAAGTTCCTGAAGTGGCAAAGGAAACTATTCCTGAGACAGATGTGTTCAAGGCTGATATAACCACTGTAACAGCAACAGCAACAGTTCCGGCTGACGTCAGTGCTGAAAAAACTAAGGCCAGGCAGAAAGCTGCTCCTAAGGCGGGCAAGGCTGCCGAGGACAGTGTCAAACCGGCAGCTGCCAAAAAGGCTGCAGAAAAAACTGTCAGCACAACAGCTGAGCCGGCTGCGGAACTTGCCGCTGCCGGGAAGAAAGCGAAAGAGCCTGCAAAGAAGAAAGCTCCCGAGGCCGGTGCGACAGAAAAGAAAGCAGTTACTGAAAAAGCGGTTAAAACAACAGAGAAGCCTGCGGCAAAAAAAGAGCCGGCAGCCGCGAAAACTACTACTGAAAAAACTCAAACTTTGGAGGATGCCAAAGAGGTGAATCATTATGAAGAGGCAGCGCGTGTTGCTGAAATATCACGCCCGCTAACGCAGCAAGTCAAAGAAGTTGAAGTGAAAACTCCGACTCCGCCCAAAAAGAAAGAAGCGGCAGCACCACAGGCCAAGCCCAGAGTCAGACCGCAGCAAGGTAGCTATGTCGGCAAAGATGCTGACAAGCCGGCCGCGGATCGTCGCCAGTCAGCACCGGCAGATTACCGTCAGGCCCAACAAGGACGTAGTACGCCACAAACGGACCGCAGCCAGCGATATGACAGACGTAGTGCGCCACAAACAGACCGCAGCCAGCAATATGACAGACGCAGTGCGCCACAAACAGACCGCAGCCAGCAATATGACAGACGTGGCAGTGACAGATCAAGACCCCCGGCCGGAAGAACAAATTTCGGACCGGCAGCAAGAACTGCTCCTGATCGCGGTCGCTCTGCACAGCAACGACCTCCTGTAGAAACCGTCAAGCCGGAAGTGATCGAGAAGGATATTTCCCGTAAAGCATACGCGCAAAGACAGAAACAGCAAGACCGTGATAAGCATCGTGCAGACCGTGAACGCGACCAGCAGCGTGAGCGACAGGAAGCCCTGGAACTAGAGCGTAAACAGCGTCTGGAAGCCAAAGCTGAAAGAGAGCGTAAGGCGGCGCAAGTTCTCAAGGTTGTCCTGCCGGAAAGTCTGACCGTTAAAGAATTGGCAGAAGCTTTAAAGAAAACCACAGCCGACGTCATCATGAAATTGATGGAACTTGGTGTGATGGCTACCATAAATCAGGAAGTGGACTTTGACACTGCAACGCTTATTGCGGGTGAATTCAATGTTGAGACCGAAAAGCTAGTTGTAGTTTCAGAAGAGGATATCCTCTTTGATGACACTCCCGACAAGGAAGAGGACCTGCAAGCCCGTCCGCCGGTTGTGGTGGTTATGGGTCACGTCGACCACGGCAAGACATCGATTCTGGACTATATTAGAAATACAAATGTTACTACGGGTGAAGCCGGCGGCATAACCCAGCACATAGGTGCATATACAGTTGAGCTGCATGACCGCAAGATCACCTTCCTGGACACACCCGGACATGAGGCTTTCACAACCATGCGTGCCCGCGGAGCTCTGGTAACCGATATTGCCGTTCTGGTGGTTGCTGCCGATGACGGTGTCATGCCCCAGACCATAGAAGCCATTAACCATGCCCGCGCGGCAAATACAGAAATTATTGTGGCGATCAACAAAATCGACCGGCCACAGGCAAATATAGACCGTGTTAAGACAGAATTAGCCCAGTACAATATTATGGATGCTGACTGGGGCGGAGAAAACAGCATTGTTCCGGTTTCCGCCTTAACCGGTGAAAACATGGATGAGTTGCTGGAGACGATCCTCATAACAGCAGACATCATGGAACTCAAGGCCAACCCAAATCGCCAGGCTAAGGGCACAGTAATTGAAGCTGAGCTTGACGCCGGCAGAGGCCCGGTGGCGACTGTCCTGATCCAGCGTGGAACCTTACACACAGGAGATGCAATTGTGGTTGGTTCCAACATGGGACACGTGCGCATGATGCGCAACGACCGTGGTGAGCAGGTTACTGAAGCCGGACCTTCAATGCCGGTCGAAATACTTGGCCTGTCCGAAGTGCCTGAGGGCGGCGATATTCTCTATCAGGTAAAAGATGAGAAAGTAGCCAGGGCACTGGCGGAGCGCCGTCAGGAAGAAGACAGAGAATCAAGATTGCGCGCATCCTCTCATATGTCACTGGATACTCTCTTCAGCAAAATGGATGAGGGTGTCAGGGTCGATCTCAATGTTGTCGTCAAGGGTGACGTGAAGGGATCAGTTGAGGCCGTGTGCCAGTCTTTGGTAGGTCTTTCCACTGATAAGATTCAGGTTCATGTCATCCACAGTGCTACCGGCGGGATTAACGAATCAGACATTCGCCTTGCAGAAGCAGCAGATGCAATTATTGTCGGCTTCAACGTCAGACCTTCTGCAGTTGCGCGGGAACAGGCTGCAGAAGCTGATGTAGAGATCAGGCTTTACAGTGTTATCTACGAGATGATCGAAGAGATTGAACATGCGATGAAGGGCATGCTTGCCCCTGAATACAAAGAAGTGGTTACCGCACAGGCCGAGGTGCGTGAGATCTTCAAGATTACCGGTGTAGGTACTGTTGCCGGCTCGTACATGACTTCGGGCAAGGCCAACCGCAACAATAAAGTCCGTGTGGTTCGTGATGGCTTACTGATTTACGATGGTGAACTGGCTTCGCTGAAACGCTTTAAAGATGACGTGCGCGAAGTCGCTCAGGGCTATGAGTTCGGAGCCGGTGTGGAACGCTTCAATGATATCAAAGTTGGTGATGAGCTCGAGTTCTACACTATGAAGGAGATCGAAAATGTCTAGCAGACGCAGTATGCAAACAGCAGACGAAGTGCGCCGCATTTTGTCTGAGACACTACGTAATAAAGTCAAGGATCCCGTGCTGGATGCACGGGTGTCTTTTATTGAAGTGCGCATGAGTGGCGATCTGGCTAATGCGAACGTATATTACAGCGTGCTCGGAGATGAGGAAAAAAGAAAAGCTGTGAGTCAGAGTTTGAGTAAAGCGCACGGTTTTTTTCGCCGTGAACTGGGAAGTAAGCTGCACTCGCGCCTGACTCCGCAGATTCATTTTATCGAAGACCGCACTATTGCCGAAGGTTTTGCTATGGACCAGCTGATCAGCAAAGTAATAGCAGCTGATCAGTCCGGTCAGAAAGAAAACGAAGCAAATAGCAAGGATCCGGACTGAGAGATAAGGAATTAATGAGCAGCTTAAATCACGACCAGGACCTGGTCGCAAAAAACATCAGTCAGCTGGCCGGCTACCTGTTCGACCTCAGCCGGAAAAAACCAAGTGTCGGGATTTTTCCCCATGCCAGAGCCGATGCTGATGCTCTGGGTGCAGCTTTGTCTCTGGCCATCGCTCTGCGAGCTTTGGGAGCGGAAGTTGAGGTTATTGCGGAAGAAAAAGCAGCTCCTTCGCTGCAGTTTCTTCCACAAGTGCAGAGCATCGTTTTGTATAGTAACGCTATGGCTCTGAAACAGTTTGATCTGGCGGTCGCAGTAGATCTCAATACTCCTGACAGACTGGAAAAACGGGAGAGACTCTTCCTTAATGCTTCCCGGCATGCGATTGTTGATCATCATGTGCGAGATCAGGAGCAGGGAGAGAATGAGCTTATTTATACCGGGTCTTCCTCCACCTGTGAGTTGATGTTTCAATTGATTTCGGTTCTGGAGACCTTGTCGGCCCGGAAAATTTTCAATGATGACATTGCCGTTTTGCTGATATCAGGAATGATGACAGATACCGGACGTTTCAGCTATAGCAATACAACGCCGCTGGCGCTCAGACAAATGGCCCGGCTGATTGAGGACTTCAATGTGGATCTTGCCTTTCTGACCCACGAATTGTTTGAGCGAACCACTGTGACTCAATTGCAGATACGCGGGGATGTGCTGGCTTCGATCAAGCTAGCGGCCGGCGGGCGCATTCTCTACGCCTCAGTTCCCCGGGAAATGATGAATAAGCGGAAGGCTACGGACGACCATCTGGATTATCTTTCTTCCGATATGCGAGAGGCCGACGGGGTTGATGTGTCAATCTTGCTGCGTGAATCGCCGGATCGTTCAGAAATTCATGGCAGTGTGCGTTCTAACAGCTGCCTGAATGCAGCAGAATTTGCACAGGTATTTGGTGGCGGCGGACATGTCCGCGCATCCGGTTTTACTATAGCCGGCATGAGCCTGGCTGAAGCTGAGGCTGAAGTTGTGGCTCAGGCTGAAAAAATGCTTGAACAATGTTCATAAACTGACTATGATACACGATCAGGGAATCATTCTCATCAACAAAGACAGTGAAATCACTTCCGCCGCAGTTGTTGCACAAGTGCGGCGGCTTCTGGGTATGAAACGGGTGGGTCACTGCGGTACACTGGATCCTTTCGCTACAGGGGTCTTGCCCGTTGTTTTCGGCCGTGCCACAGGGGCAGTCCCTTATATGAGCGAATATGATAAAGAATACCGTTGCCAGATTCAGCTTGGAGCCCGTACCGACACCATGGACCGTGAGGGTGAGATCATTGCGCGGCCGCCGGATAGTTATGACGCTGCAAAGCTGGAGGACCGCCCCTATATCGAGCAGACACTGAACTCTTTTCTTGGTGAAATAAGGCAGCAGGCACCACTTTACTCTGCAGTCAAAGTGGCAGGGAAACCACTCTACAAATATGCCCGGCAGGGTGAGGAGGTTGAGCGTCCCTGGCGCACAGTCAAGCTGCATGCGGTTAAACTGCTGGATATTTATTACCGGGAAGGGGAGGAGCTGCCCTGTCTGGATGTTCTTTTCTCTACCTCGAAAGGCACCTATATACGTTCACTGGCAGATGCCATTGGTGAAAAACTGGGCTCTTATGCTTATGCTGCAGAGCTTGAACGTACTGCCTGCGGTCCTTTCACCCTGGCTCAGGCGGTGAAGACAGCTGATTTGTTTGATCGTTTTGACAAGCTGGCCTGTAACTCCAAGGCATTTTTGTCGGCAAGCATAAATGCGGGAATCGTTCAAGCGACTTTGACAGCATTTGCCGGCTTTCCCACACTAGCTGTCGGGGGCAGCGACGCGGTCAGACTGGCTCACGGACAGGAATCAAAACTTATGGCAGACGATATTTCACTGGATACGCTCACCTTTACCTATAAAGATGTTCTCCTGGCAGTTGGCAGTGTTAATCAGGGTCTGGCGAAGGTCAAGCGTGTCTTTGTAGACAGTTCTGCTGAATTTCTTAGAGAAAGTAGTAAAGATGAAGGTATATAGGTCTCTGGAAGAGTCGAGTTCTGATCAGGAGCGCGGGATTGCTCTGGGAGTGTTCGATGGACTGCATCTGGGCCACCGGCACATTTTGCAGGAACTGATGCTTGTCTGCAAAGAAAAATCTCTCAGACCTGCGGTTTTCACTTTTCTTTCCCCTTTCGGCTCTGAAGCGAATCGGCTCCTGATCGAAATTGAAGAAAAATGTGCTGTGCTGGAAGCGATCGGGGTTGAAGATGTTTATCTTGCGGATATGACTGACGATTTCAGAAGTATCAGCGCGCTTGAGTTTTTACAGGATATACTGCAGAACAAGCTGAAGGTTAAGTCGCTTGTTGTCGGAGAGGATGCCCGTTTTGGTGCAGGCGCCCGGGGTGATATTGATTTTCTGGCAGATTATGCAGACAAATCAGATCTGACGTATACAGTCAGCAGCGATGTCCTCTTCCGCGGTGAAAAGATTTCCAGCTCCCGGATCAGGAATTGTCTGGCAGAGGGTGAGTTAGAGTCGGTCACAGCAATGCTGACACAGCCATATAAACTCGGGGGAGTGGCAGAGTATGACCACGAGAATGATTGGTGCCCGGGCATTACTACAGCAAAGTTTCCTTATCCTCCCAAACGTGCCCGCCTGCGCAAAGGGGTTTACGCTACTGTCGCACATTGTGCTGCAGGATCTTTCCGTGCCATCAGCAATATAGGTATGTCTCCTGCACTTGAAGCAGAGACGTCTTTGCGGGTTGAAACATATCTTTACGATTTTGCCGGCTCATTATCCGGAGAGAAAATTGCAGTCGAGTTTCTCGCCTTCATCAGACCGGAACGGCCTTTTGATTCAGGAGAAGACTTAAGCAAGGCAGTGCAGGAGGACTTGGCATATGTGTCAAAATGGCACCGGTCGCATATGGTAAAATGATCGCCAGGAGGATAGCCTATGAATAATACTGCGGATTATATTGTTAGTTTCCCGGGATTAGGTATTAATGATCTCGGCATAAATAGAGTAGTTTTTCAGTTTAGTCTTTTTGGACACGATATAGCGATTTACTGGTATGGACTGCTCATAGCACTGGCTTTTCTACTGACCCTGCTTTTGGCAGTCAGGCAGGCAGAAAAGCATGGACTCAAAAGTGATGATATTGTTGATTTTTTCCTGATCCTGATTCCGACAGCTATCATTGGCGCCAGACTTTATTATGTCGCCTTTGAATGGTCGCAGTTTTCTTCAGACTGGCTCAAGATTTTAGACCTGCGTTCCGGCGGTCTGGCCTTTTACGGCGGAGTGATCGGAGCCATGATCGGTATTTGGTTTATGGCTATGCATAAACGCATCCGTTTATCTAAAGTGCTTGACTACTTCGCAGTTTATTTACCTCTGGGTCATGCTATCGGCCGCTGGGGTAATTTTTTCAATCAGGAGGCCTTCGGCACAAATACAGATTTACCTTGGGGTATGATCAGTAACGGTACAGCCAGTTATTTGAGCAAACTCAATCCTGATCCCGCACATCCCATACCGGGACTGGATCCTGCCTTGCCGGTTCACCCAACTTTCCTTTATGAATTTGCAGCTAACATCCTGATTTTTGTTATTCTGATTTTTGTGCGCCGCCGCTCCAAACAACCTATGAGCACATTAGCCAGCTATTTTATACTTTATGGCCTTGTTCGTTTCTTTGTTGAAGGTATCCGCACGGATTCCCTGTACACAGGGGATGGTTTCCGTATTTCCCAGTTGCTGTCGGCGGCTATGGTAGTCTTTGGTCTGCTGGTGCTGCTGATTAATATTATGCGCAACAATTCACGTAAAAAAGCCCTGGCCAGGATCACTCTGACTGAGGATCAGGCTGCCGGTTTACTGGTCGTGCCGATGCTGGCGGATGCTGAAGAAGCAAGCGCTGAGAGTGACGAACTGCCAGAGACTGAATCCAGTGATGACGATGCGGAGGAGAAGTTCTGATTCGCCTTCCTGATATGCAGAAGAATACTAACAACAAAACTTCCCGCGTAGACAGATTCTTCCGGCTTTTGGATTACAGAATGCTGGTGCCTGTAGCTGTTCTGGTTGTAATCGGACTGGTTGTGCTTAACACTGTTCTCAAGTCCGGCTATGGTGCAGTTATTTTTGACTACCCCAACAACTTTTACAAGCAGGTGGCGATAGTGCTGATAGGACTTTTAGCCGCCTTTATCATTTGCCTGTTTGAAAAACCGACTTTGCGGCTGATAGGTGCTTTGATTTACGGGCTCAGCATTATTCTCCTGATTTATATCAAAGTTGACGGCTATCGGCCCGTTGCAGGCGCAGACAGCTGGCTCTATGTTCCTCTGGTGGGTTCTTTCCAGCCCTCTGAACTGGCCAAGATCGGAGTAGCTCTGGTGACAGGGCCGATTTTCGGACAGATCAAGGAGGAGACGATTTCACCAAGCAAGGGCTTTGCTAAAATAGCCCTGCTTTATGCCATACCTTTTCTGCTGGTCATAACTGAAGTAGACCTGGGGACATCTATGGTTATTCTCTTCATGTTTCTGTCGACACTCTTTGTCTGGGGGATCAAATGGCGCTATATCTTTGCCTCAATGGCGGGTATTACTGTTGTAGCTGTGCCGCTGCTGTGGCGGTTTTTTCTTAGCGGTGACCAGAAAAACCGTATTCTGACTTTCTTCTTCAGAGGACATGATCAGGCTGCCTCCTATCAGATCAACCAGTCTATCGCTGCAGTCGCATCGGGAGGTATCGCCGGCAATACCAGCGGCCAGTATGTCAATGTGCCTGTTAAAGAATCAGATTTCATCTTTCCAGCTATCTCGGAACAGCTGGGCCTGATCGGATCAGCACTCGTTATTATAGTAGCTGCGTATTTTATCATCTATACCTTAAAACGTGCATCACAAATTGAAAAACAGTCATATTCCAGCGCCTATGTCATGGTTGCCCTGATTGCATCGATTGCCTTTCACTACATTGAAAACATCGGCATGACCATTGGCCTCCTGCCAATTACCGGCATACCTTTGCCCTTTATCAGCTATGGAGGTTCTTCCATGATTGCGAGCTTTGTCTTGCTGGGCGTCCTGCTGAATATTTCTATGGACTATAAATTGAGTACGCTTGATTAGCCTTCCACAGCGATTTTAAGTTTTTTGCAGCCAGCTCTCCAGGGAGCCGGCTTTTTTTATCAAGCGGGGAAGCTTGTTTCCTCTTTTCACTAAAATAAGCATTCTTGTAGCAGCTTAAGGCCATTTGGGGGAGAAATATGTCATTTTGTGGCTATGCTTGACATATTAGTGGGGTTTAGTGGTAGAATATGAAAAAGATTATGGGGGAGGTATGAAGTGGCCAGGTACATGCACGTAGTTGACTCTAAGGGTCGTGTCATCGTGCCGTCCAAAATCCGTGAGCGCTTTGACGGTGTCTTAATCGTGACCGTCAGCTTGGATAAGGGCTACCTGAATGTATATACCAAATCTCAGTTTGATAAAATCCTCGAACAATTCAGCGAATTACAAACCAGTGAAGTAGGAGCACGGCTTTTCCGCCGCCAGATTATTGGTGAAGCGGTGGAGTGCGAATTGGATGGGCAAGGGCGTATTTCTATTCCCAATCATTTATGGGAAAGAGTTTTTGTCTCCAAAGGTGACGAGATTTGCTTTATTGATGTTTATAGCTCAGTTGAGATCTGTTCTAAAGAGTTCTATGAAAAAGAACAGGCAGAAGCAGATTCCCTGTCTGAGCTGGACTTGTCCGCTTATGGCATCCGCGGACTATAACCAATGGCACCGTCCGGTCCTTCTGGCGGAGACGATAGAGGCTCTCGCGCTTAAGCCTGACGGCTTATACGTAGACGTAACCAGCGGCGGCGGCGGACATAGCGCCGCTATTTTGTCTCAGCTTAACGCGCAGGGTCAGCTGATCGCAATGGATCGCGATGCAGACGCAAGAGAAGAGACGCGGAAACGATTGGAATCTTTGAATACTTTAGGGAGCTATTCAATCCGCTCGTCCAAATTCTCTTCTCTTTCGTTAAATCTCACAGCTGGAGAAAAAGGCCACATTGATGGGTTGCTCGCTGATCTGGGAACCAGTTCGTATCAGTTGGATGAGGCGGAGAGAGGTTTCTCTTACCATCAGGACGGACCACTCGATATGAGAATGGATCAATCGGAAGGTGTGAGCGCCGCCGAGATGCTAGCTTCGATTAATGAGAATGACCTGGCCTATATTCTGCGTAACTATGGTGAAGAAGCTCATGCCGCCAGAATTGCCAGAGCAATTGTTGCAGAGCGCAAACTGACAGCGATTAAAACTACAACTCAGCTGGCAGAAATAATCAGCAAAGCAGTACCTGCTTCTGCAAGAAGAAAAAAACATCCGGCCAGACGGAGCTTCCAGGCAATCCGCATTGCCGTTAATAGAGAATTTGAGGAAATTGAGTCGCTGTTGCAGCAATTACCAGACTTAATGTCATCAGGAGGACGTGTAGTAATTATTAGTTTTCATTCCTTAGAAGATCGCCTGATTAAGCAGACTTTTGCCAAATGGGAAGATCCCTGTGAGTGCCCCCGGGAATTTCCTGTCTGTGTCTGTGGCAAGAAAGCTCTCGGCAGGAGACCGCAGCGAAAAGTAATCGAGGCCTCGGAGGAAGAAGTAGAAAAAAATATTCGCGCACGCAGTGCTAAATTGCGTGTTTTTGAATTCGGAGGTGTTGCATGAGTCAATATGATACAGATGGTAATCTTGCCCGCAAGGTGGGGGCTTATTCCGCATACCGGCTTCCCAGGCCGCAGGAGATGCCGGAGCGCCGTTTTGCTGAAGAAGAGGCCAGGCGTATTAAACGGCGTCGTCAGATGCAGCAGGAAGAAGAAATCAGGAGAACATACCAGGCCCTGAGCCGGGAACGAGTCCGTAGCTGTATTGCTATTATTACCGTCCTCGCCTTGATGACAGGGATGGTTTCCTTCATCGTTACACGCTATGCACGTATTACCGAGATGAGCTTTCTCAACGCGGGGATGATACAGCGCATTGAAGAGATGGAAATGTCTAACAACACTTTAAATAACAAATTATCCGAGCAGTATAATTTTGAGAATATCAAGGAAGTTGCACAAAGTAATTTGGGTCTTCAAGCTGCCGGCAACAGTCAAATACTGTATGTTAACGGATATAACACAGATAAAACAACCATATACGATTCAGCTTTTGCTGCAGACAGCAGCTTAGCTGCAGGAAGACTGTATTCCTATCAGGAGAATGTCGGCACCATCGAGCACTATGTGGAGAGCAGGCGCCCGTGAAGGGGGTTCACCTTGGTGAAAGCTAAATCAGACCTGGAGTTCAAACGGAGATTAATCGATTATTTATGTCACGGCGTCAAGACAAACTTACATCATTACGTAAATTTAGGAAGGCTTCCCCTAAGTCTGTCGGTAAGTTGCCCTTAATTATTGTCAGTATTTGTTTCTTCATTTTTGCCGCCTTTATAGTTCACCAGCTGTATCAGTTGCATATTGTCCAAAGCAGCGAACTGACTGAGCGCGCTGCACGGCAGCAGCACTCTGTCACCAAGATTGATTGCAAGCGCGGCTCTATTCTGGACCGCAATGGTTATCCACTGGTTTCATCAGCTTATGTCTATCGGATCGGAATGACACCCTCAGTAGTCAGTTCAAACAATCCGAATATTGATCAGGAAGATATTGCCGACATGTTGATTTCAACCCTTGGTCTTGAGGATGAAACTGCAGACCGGGTTCGTTCATTGATTACGGTAGATGATAATTTATCTTTGTCTGAAGCTGTTATGCTGGCAAGTGAACGTGAACGCATACCCTATCTGCAACTTGCTTCCTATGTGCCGGAAAGTAAAGCAGAGAGACTCAAAGACTGGTTAAATGAAAATGGTGTTGGCGGTTTTCGTTTTGATGCAGAAGAAAAACGGGTCTATAACAGCCTTGATCTCGCTTCGCCGGTGCTGGGGATGACACGGACTGAAGCAGAAGGCCTCGAGGGGGTTTCGGGTCTGGAAGCCAGCTACAATGACCTGCTGTCCGGCTCGGCAACATATATCTATCAGAAACGCAATAACTATCTGACTCAGGGTGCGGTGCCGTTTTCTTCCAGCATCAAACAGCAAGGCAGCTCCAGCCAGACTCTCTATTCAACCATCGACAGCAGTATACAGTCCATTCTGCATGAAGAACTGCTTTCCGCAGCAGCGGCTACGGGCTCAATTAACGGCATATCAGGTATCATCATGGATCTGTACACAGGAGATATCCTGGCTATGGATCAAATCCCGTCATATAGCCCGGATGATCCGACAGGACTGCCTTTGGGGATAGAACAGGAAGCCTGGGACAAGCTTGAAGAAGAGCAGCGGACTAAATATCGCAGTGAACATCTCTGGACCAATTACAACGTCAGTGCATCTTACGAACCGGGCTCCACATTTAAAACAGTTACTCTTGCTATAGCTTTTGAGGAAGAGCTGTCAGGTGAATACGTTGTCTACAGTGACGATCCTATTACCTTACAAGGACAGACAATGTATTGTATTTCGGGAGAAGGCCACGGAAACGAGACCTTGCGCGAAGCATTTTATCGTTCCTGCAACCCTGTTTTCGTCCGTCTGGGCAATGAAATCGGCATCGATCTTTATTATGACTATATCGATAAACTCGGCTTTAAAAACACCAGCGGCATTGACCTTAACGGTGAGGCTTCAGGAATTTTTCATACAAATCCAATGCCTCTGGACTTTGCCAATCTGACTTTTGGTGAATCATCTACCGTGACACCCCTGCAACTGGTTAATTTCTACGCTACGATTGCCAACGGCGGCTACATGAATACGCCCAGGCTGATCAGGGCATACGAGTCAACCAGCGATGGTGCCTATCAGGAATTAGCAGTGGAAACCGGAGAACAGCTATTTTCAGCCAGAACCAGCGACCGTGTTTTATCGATGCTGGAAGACGTGGTGTATCTGGGCCAAAACAATACTTTTGGCAGTGAGGGCTTCAGACTGGGCGGGAAAACCGGTACCTCAACAGACGAGATCAACGACATACCCACTTATTCTTTTGCCGGAGTGGCCCCGGTCGATGACCCGCGCATAGTATCCTTAATCGTAATTCGTGATCCGGGAATTAAAAGCAGCAGTATAGTCGCTGCCCGCGCCAGTAACCGCACATCAGCCCGGGTTTTGAATTATCTGGGACTGAAACAGGATTATAGTGCCGCAGAATTAGCTGCTCTGGGATATTCCGTGGAAATTCCTTACCTGGGTGGATTAACAGTAGCGGAGGCAGCGGCTAAACTATCCGGTCTGGGCCTGGCACCTTCAGTGCCGACAGATCAGTTCTATCTGGACAAGCCACTGGCCCAGAGCCTGCCGGCAGCAGGAAGCCTGGTGGGGAAAGGATCAACAGTCTGGCTTTACCCCGAGGCTCCAGATGAAGTAGAATGGGTGACTGTACCGGACTTTCGAGGCAAAAATTATCATGAAACTATCTGGCTGGCGGCTGAATCAGGACTGCTGATACAGCCTGTAGGCGAGATACAGGGATTATGTGTTGATCAGTCGCCCAAAAATGCTGTTGCCACAGAGGCCGGCGTTGATGTAAGCGGGGCTCCGAATGGCGGGCAAAATAATAATAAAGTTACGGTTCCGAAAGGGACGGTGATTAAACTCAGCTTTTCTGAAAACGTGAATGTTGAGGAAACAGATCCTGTCGTATATACTCCTCCAGTGGCGGTTGATCCTGATCCTCCGAATGACGCAGAAGAAGAGCTCGTTGATTCGGAAACGGAACTTGATCTTGAAACAGATCCTCTGCCATAAGCTGAGCAGGACTTTTTCAGGTTTAGGAGATTGATAAAATGGGCAGGTTTTTACCAAGTCAAATGAAACAGTGGACGGGGGGGACGATTGTACGTGAACCCCGGCACGAAGATGATACTGACAGATTCTATAGCGGTATCTCAAAAGATACGCGTACTTTACAAGCTGGTGAAGCATATGTCGCCTTGCGCGGCGATCATTTCGACGGACATCGTTTTCTTGCAGAAGCAGTTAGACGAGGAGCCGGCCTGCTTGTTGTTGAAAAAGATGAACCATTAGTGAAAAAATGGATCAGAGATGTTGAAGCCGGGGATGTGGGCGGACCGGATCTACTGTTGGTGGATGATACCTGGAAGGCATACCAGAATCTGGCAGCGGGCTATCGCAAGATGCTGTCGTGTTCCGTTGTAGCGGTGACCGGCAGTGTAGGGAAGACGACAACCCGGAATATGATTTGTAATATGGTTCAGTCTCAATTGATGTCGGAGCAATCAGCAGGCAATTTAAATAATGAAATCGGATTGTCCGATACGCTTCTGTCTACAGATCCCGAAACGCAAGTGCTTGTAACGGAAGTCGCCATGGACAGACCGGGAGAGATCGAGCAATTGTCCAATATTGCCAGACCGGATATCAGCATCATTACTAACATCGGCTTTTCACATGCAGAGTATCTGGGTACCATGCGCAACATTCTGGAAGAGAAAACTTCCGTCATCAGGGGAATGAAAGAAAATGGCCTTTTGTTCCTTAACGGCGATGACCCGCTCCTGGAGGAATGGTATGTCCGTGAGTCTCCATCAGTGCCGGTCTGGTTTGTTTCCAGCAAAGAAAATGTTTCGCGTCTGGAGCGTGACGGCAGCCCTGTTTTTTGGTGGGAAGACCTGGTAATTGACAAAAACGGTACTTCCTTTCTTGCCTGCAGTAACCTGGCACCGGATGAACAGTGGGAGATCAGCCTGCCGGTAGCAGGTGAGCACTATGTGAATACCTCTTTATTCGGTTTAGCTGTTGCCTATGCCTTAGGGCTCGATATGAATGAAGCTGCCCGCTCAGCCGCTAAGTTTACTAATATCGGCAGCCGTCAAAAACTGTTGCACCTGGGCGCTATTACTGTTCTGGATGATGCATATAATGCCTCACCTGAGTCATTTGGCTCAGCCCTGGAGGCAGTCGATATTCAGGCTGAAGAATGCCGCCGGATATTAGTTCTAGGCGGAATGCGTGAATTAGGGCGTTATACTAAAGGCGTACATGAAACCGCTGCCCGGCAAGCCCTGGCTAACAATTTCAACCGCATTATCCTGATTGGAACTGAAACGGAATATACGAAAAATAAACTGATGCAGACAGCAGAAGGCCGTAATGTCTTTGCCGGCTGGTATACGACTGTTGATGATGCCATGCCGCGGATTCTTCAGGAAGTTGAGAACGGAGACTTTGTCTTATTAAAAGCCTCGCGTTACTACCATCTGGAACGCGTAACTGAAGCTCTGCAGAATAAATTCTTAGCTGCAGAAGCGAGGACTGAAGAATGATCCTTTTTTTGGCTACTAAAATGTTGAATGGTCAGAACATGATGATCTGGGCTTTGCTGATGTTCATGGCTACTGTAACCATCGGAACTCTGGGCATGCCTCTGGTGAAAAAACTGAACATAGGTCAGCGTGTACGTGATGACGGTCCCAAATCGCATTATGCAAAAAGCGGTACTCCAACCTTCGGAGCTTTGTTTTTTCTCCTGCCCCTGTTTCTAGTGGGGCTTGCATCAGCCTTGATCTACCGCGGCTTGCAGACCTTCAATATCATACTCCTCTTTATGCTTTTGTTTGCGCTTGTCGGCTTTATCGATGACTACATTAAAGTCCGCATTTCGAAAGATGGCCTGAGCGTCAGACAGAAGACAGTAATGCTGGGCCTGCTCTCGATTCTGGCATCGGTCTGGCTTGTTTATCTGCGTCCGGGCGACACTTACTTTTTCCTGCCCTTTACGATGGAAAAAGTCGTTCTGACCGGTATCTGGCAATTTTTCTATTTCCTGATTCTGATTCCATTTCTATTTTATATGAGCAATTCAGTGAACATCACTGATGGTCTGGATGGTCTTCTGGCCGGATTGATGGCCATTGCCTGCATTTTTCTGACAATAGTAGCCCGCATTATGGTAATGGCCCATCTGGTTCAGTATCAATCGCAGTTCCTGCCCATACTTATAGTTGCCGGCTGCCTGGGCTTTTTATTCTTTAACCGCCACCCTGCACGGATTTTCATGGGTGACACTGGTTCTCAGTCTCTGGGTATTGGTTTTACTCTGATTTGTGTCGTCATGGGAACACCTTATCTGGCCTTTATTATCGGTTTCGTATTTTTCTTTGAAGGTCTGTCAGTTGTCATGCAGAGATTTTATTACCGTCGAACCGGTGGTAAAAGAATCTTTAGAATGGCACCGCTGCACCACCATTTTGAGCTGGGCGGCTGGACCGAGCAAAAGGTAACAAATGTTTTTTATCTGGCAGGAATTGTTTCCGGAATCCTGGGTATTCTGTTCATTTATGGCGCTATTTGATGGGAGTAGTGTATGGCGGATGACGTGCAAGACCAACTTATCAGATTTCCCGGTTATTCAGCAGAGGAGACTGCCGCGGAAGCAGTGAAACTGCGTCCGGATGAAATCGCCCGCCACAGGCGTATCTCACTGCCTTTTTTATTTATCTGGATCAGCCTGATGGCCTTTGGTTTTATTATGATGTTCAGTGCCAGTTTCGGTGAAAGCTTTGTCAGTTCCAGCAGCTATATCAATGTGATTGAAGATGAGGCAGCCTTGCAGGACTTACCGGAAGCATTGCGAACTCAGGTGGTCGCCGACGCCACAGCTTCAGCGGCACGTCAGCTGCGCTTAAGCATGGCTGGCTCGATACTGGCGATAGCTATGGCTCTCCTGATTCCTTTCCGGCAATTGCTGCGTCCCCGCCTGCGGGAAATAGTTTATTTAGTTACAACGGGTCTCCTGATTTATACGGCATTCAAGGGTGTAACCAGTCAGGGTGCCCAGCGTTGGGTCGTTATCGGGCCCATTCAGTTCCAGCCTTCTGAACTGGCCAAGATAGGCGTGGTCTATTATCTTTCCAGCTATTTCTATGAGCGGCAGCAGCTGCGAAAATATAAGCCGGAGATGGAAGCACCCTGGGACAAAAAAGAGGAAAGCGAATTAAAAAAGAAACACAGGGAAACTTTCCAGGATTTCACCCGGCCTCTTTTACTTATGGGCTTGTGGGTTATCCTGGTTCTCCTGCAACCTCACATGTCAGGTGCGATCATCCTGACTGTTCTGACAATTTTGATGTTTATTATGGGGAAAATACCTCCGGCTTCTCTGGTCAGAGGTCTGGTGCTCCATGCCATTCCGCTTCTGCTGGTAGGCTTACTCCTCTTCAGTCTGATGATACCGGTAGTCTATGATAAATCGATGCCTGAATTTGTTTCAGAGAGATTCGCTCACTCTCAGAAGCGTATGGACTTATTCAGGGACCGTGCTTCTGTCGATGCTGACGGACGCAGGCAGATTGAGCAGGCTGAAATAGCCTTTGGCGTAGGAGGCCTGACCGGAGTCGGTCTGGGTCGAAGCACGCAAAAACTTAACTGGCTGGCCGAAGCTCACAACGATTTTATTTTTCCGATCATTGGCGAAGAATTAGGTTTAATCGGCACACTATCGGTGTTACTCTTTTTTATGCTTTTTCTGATCAGTGGTTTTTCTATCGCAGCACGGGCATCGAACATGGCTGCACGCAATATAGCAGCAGGCTTCACCTTTTTGATCGTATTTCAGGCTTTTCTCAATATGGCTGTTGCGACTAGTCTGATTCCGGCGACAGGTATATCCTTACCGTTTTTTTCGGCCGGCGGTACGGCAAACATAATTTTTGCTGTAGCTGCTGCTTTAATTTTGTGTGTATCCAAGACCGGTGTTCAGCGCAATCCCGAGTTGGTGCGCGTTCTGGACCAGCGTAAAAGCTAGAGAGAGTTATACGTGAAGACAACTGATGCTAATTCTCAGAAAACTGTCATATTTGTTGCTGGAGGTACCAGCGGCCATATACATCCTGCCTTAGCTATTGCCGGTGAAATCAGAGACCGGCATCCGGAGATCAGGATTATTTTCTGTGGTTTAAAAGGCAATATTGAGGAAGAAATGGTGCCGGCAGCCGGTTATGAGTTCGTACCGATTTCCGCCCGTGGTATACCTACAAAATATTCACCCTGGTTTTATCGCTGGATCAAAGATAATATTCAAGGCACTTTTACAGCCAGGCGGCTGATCAAAGAGGTTAAGCCCGTCCTGGTTGTCGGGACCGGCGGCTACGTGAGTGGACCGGTAATTATGGCTGCCGCACAATGCAAGATTCCCTTTGTCTTACACGAACAGAACGTTTACCCGGGCAGAGCCAACCGCTTTTTTGCTAAACGCGCAGCTAAAGTCTTTGTAAGCAATGAAGACAGCAAAAAGAATTTTTCTGAGCAGGCCACCGTAACGGTGACCGGGAATCCTGTGCAGCCTGTTTTTTATAACCTGGATAAAGCGGAAGGACGACATGCAATCGGCATCGCGCAAGATCGCTTCCTGGTTGTCGTCACCGGCGGCAGTCTGGGTGCACAACGCCTGAATAAAGCAATCAGTGACCTGCGCGATAACAGCGGCTGGCACAGCCTGGTTGACCGGCATCCTGAGCTGATACTCATGCTTAGTACCGGCAAAGAACAGGAGAGCTCCCCCGAGATTTATGAGGGAATTTCCAATGTACAGGTTACCAGTTACCTCTATAACATGGCGCAATGGATGGCAGCATCTGACCTTGTTATTTCACGTTCCGGCGCCATGACCTGTGCCGAATTGGCGGCTCTGGCTAAACCTTCCATCCTGATTCCTTATCCCCAGGCTATGGATGACCACCAGACTAAAAACGCGCAAAGCCTGGCTGCAATCGGCGGGTCAATTGTGGTAAAGGATGAGAACTTCACCAGCGATTATATTGTAGAAAAAATCAGTTATTTCATTGATAAGCCTGAGAAACTGCAGTCAATGTCCAGGGCTCTGGCCGCAACAGATAAACTACCGGCAGCACAGTTAATCTATCAGAAGATCGCTCCCTATCTGGCGGTAAAGGATAACGGCGATAATGAGCAAAGCAAGTAAGCAGAAGTATTCCTCCCGTCGTTCAGCTCCCGGAAGATCTAAAGAGCGGCAGCGACCGAAGAGCGCCAGCTTTCAGCCCTCACCATTCTCTGAAGAAAGCAGAAAAAAGAGGGAAAAGGAGCAGCGCCGTTCAAGCCTGATGAACAAAAGGCCGCTCATAGTTTTATCAATTATCGCGGCCATCCTGGTAATTATTATTCTGCTCGCACTTGTACCTGGTTTTACCATTGATACGATCGAGGTTAAAGGGGCCTACAGACTGGCTGAGCCAAGCGCGAAAGCAAGTGTCTCTGACCATCTGGGCCAACATTTCCTGTACAAAATAGGCGGAAATTTCAAGTCTCTGGTGACTTTGCATTATGCAGCTGCTGAAGAAGAATTGCTGGCTGGCTTTCCCTTACTGGATGCTGCTGAGGTGTATTTTTCCTATCCCGGAAAAATAAAGATTGATTTGAAGGAAAAAACTGAAGTTATGTGTGTGCGCGTACCAGGCGGCTATGCACTGGTCGACAAAGACCTCATAGTTTTAGAAGTGGTGGAGGAAGCTCCGGATATCTTTCCCAGTCTGGAGCAGATCGTGCTGAACGAAACTGCTGAACCGGGTGTTCAACTGCAGACGGATCAGAAGGACAGGCTGCAAAAGTCGATCAACTTAACAGCGGAAATTATCCGCAGCGACAGCAGCAAAGCAGAGGGGAAACAATTGCTGCCACTAATACGGCATATCATATGGCAGGATAATAAAACATTTTTCTTACACATTCCCAGTACGCAGGGCGGGATGATTCGTGTTAAACTGGATGATAACAGGTACTTACAGGACAGACTTGCCTTACTTTCCGACCTGATCTTTGTCGAACAGTTTACAGACAAAGCAGCGGGAGAACTTGACATGACGGGAATGACAGTGCATTTTCGTCCTGACAAGTCCTGAAGGACAGTTCCGGGATGTACTTACAGCTAACAATTTACATAAAACTGTGAAGGGAGAGCGTAATTGTTACCACTAATAGGCTTGCTAATCGGTCTTATCGTAGGTTTGTTTGTTAGTGTACCTATACCGGCCGCCTGGGCACCCTATCTCGCTCTTCTCGTTCTCTCCGGAGTTGACATCTTACTTGCAGTTCTCAATAAGAAAAATGAAGACAAAAACGTTCAGGGCAATTTCCTTCTGGAATTCTTCGCAAACACTGTAATGGCGGTGTTTTTGGCAGCATTGGGGCAACTGATAAATTTTGAATTATCAACAATAATCGCTTTCGTTTTTACCTATCGTATCTTCAAGAATTTCAGGGAAATTGTTGCAGATTTATATAGGCGGCTTAAAGAAAGAAGAGACTCGGCCAGAGCGGAAATAAACGAAGTAACTGCTTCTCATGGCGGGGAAGAAGCTAAAAACAAAAAATAATATTTGCAAGTTGCAGCAATCCCGTTAGGATGACAACATGTAAATGGTTAAAACATTGACTATAGAGGGATGAGCCTGTTTCCTTATTGTAAAAATACTTTGTTTCAGGTAAAATAACGCCAAATACATTTAGAGGTATAAAGAAGGAACCTCGACTAAAATCAGTTGTAAGCTTGTAATTACATCTAGAAAGACTGATTTTATCAGGAAAGGAGTATATCCTTGACAGAATACAATTTTGACATTGGTATGGACGATGATTTCTACGCTACTATTAGAGTAGTCGGCGTTGGCGGCGGTGGCTGTAACGCAGTCGACCGCATGATAGAAGACGGAGTGCAGGGTATCGAGTTCATTTCCGTGAACAGTGATCATCAGGCCCTGTCCCGGACTAAAGCTTCAACAGCTATCCAGATCGGTGAGAAAGTGACCCGTGGCCTGGGCTGTGGTGCTAATCCTGAACTGGGGCAGAAGGCTGCTGAAGAGAACGTAGAGGATATTGCCAAGGCTATTCAGGGCACTGACATGCTCTTTATTACTGCCGGCTTAGGCGGTGGTACCGGGACCGGTGCAGCACCTATTGTTGCTGCTAAGGCCAGAGAAATGGGAATTCTTACTGTCGCCGTTGTTACAACTCCTTTCCGTTTCGAAGGTTCGAGACGCCGTCAGAATGCTGAAGCCGGCAGACGCAAACTGGAACAGTATGTCGACTCTCTGATTGTGGTTCCCAACGACAAACTGCTGGAGATCGCCAGTGACGATACTTCTCTGGATGAGGCCTTCTCCATGGCTGACCATGTCCTGCAATACGGTGTATCCAGTATCTCGGATCTTGTTGCCGTTCCCGGTATGATCAACCTCGACCTGGCTGATATCCGGCGCGTAATGACTGATGCCGGTGTATGCCATATGGGTATTGGCCGCGGCAGCGGTGAAAGCCGTGCAGCTACAGCCGTCAAGCAGGCTATGAGCAGTCCTTTGCTCGATACCACCATTGAAGGCGCTCACAGCATCATCATTAATTTCACCGGTGGCCGCGATATGCGGATTAAAGAAGTCAATGAAGCCGCTTCTCAGGTGCGTGAGGCTGTTTCTCCCGACGCTGATATCATCTTCGGTGCGGTTATTGATGACAACATGCAGGATGACATCATTATTACTATTATCGCCAGCCGCTTTGAAGAAGAGGCGGTTAAGCAGCATGCTGCCAAGTCAACTCAGACAGCGGCTAATGTAGCTTCCATGGCGTCATCTTATTCAACCTCACGCAAATCAATGCAGGCTGATGAGCAGCAAAGCCCGACCATGGATGACCTGCCGGACTTTCTGAAGCCGCGCCGCCGCGAGATCCCGCCGGTAACTTACCCGCGCCGTGATAGCAGACCGGGTGGCAGGGAAAGTTTCGAAGGTATTCAGGATGGTGAAAGATATCACCGTCAGACCGGAGACGTTCTGGAGAGAATGTCTGAGCAGCGCGAGCCCAGAGTACTTGACGAAGCACCTTCCCGTGAGGAGAACCCGGCACCGCAGCCTGCTAAGAATAAGCAGAGCAGACAAGGCGGTCGTGTTTTGCCCTGGTTCCTGCAAGATGAGTTGGGAGAAGACCGCGACTAAGCTTGCAGGTGACAAGTTAAAGCATTTTAATGACGCGACCGGGTCTTGAATCAGGTCGCGTCTTTTTACATTTGGCTAATCAGTTAGGAGGAAATAATGCGCTGTCCTTATTGCAAATTTAGTGATAACAAGGTAATCGACTCGCGTCCATCAGATGATGACAGTACGATTCGCAGGCGCCGCGAGTGCTGCAACTGCGGTGAGCGTTTCACCACCTATGAACGTGTTGAACTCATGCCCCTGATGGTGATCAAAAAGGACGGCAGCAGGCAACCTTTTGATCGTGAGAAACTGATCGCCGGCATTATGAAAAGTTGTGAAAAACGACCGGTTACGACTGCTCAAATTGAAGAAATGGTTCATACTATCGAACAAAGCGAAGGCAACAAACTGCGGCGTGAAATCCCTAGTTCTGAAATAGGGGAGCTGGTACTGGAACAGCTGCGGGGGATTGACGAAGTTGCATATATACGCTTCGCTTCAGTTTATAGAGAATTTGCCGATGTCTCCTCCTTTTTAGAAGAATTGGGCGGCCTGTTCAAAGCGGATGCTGATAACATATAATAATCAGAACAGTGAGTGTTTTCGAGACGTGACTGTTCACGTCGGCAAATATTCGGATTAGAAAGCGGACGGTGACGGAAATTAATCCTGAGAAAACGGTATTGATTGTAGATGATGATCCCCATATAGGAGAATTGCTCAAGCTGTATTTTGAGAATGAAGGCTTCCGGGTTGACGTCTGTTTCCGCGGTGACGAAGTTGAGGACCGTGTGCAGCAGCTTAATCCCGATGTCCTTATTCTGGACCTGATGCTGCCGGGAATGAGTGGTTTTGATGTCATGCGCGAATTGCGCCGTTATAGTTCTGTACCTGTAATTATGTTAACAGCGCGCGGTGATACCCTGGACAAAATTGTTGGCCTGGAGTTGGGAGCGGATGACTATATTGCCAAACCCTTTGAACCGAAAGAGCTGATTGCACGTGTCAAAGCGGTTTTGCGACGTGTATCAAAGAACAGCGGTTTAGCCTCGAGTGAAAGTCAGCAAAGCGGAGATGATGTTATTTCTTATCCGGGTCTGGAAATCAATCGTACGCAATATCTGGTACGCCTGAACGGTGAGGAATTAAGCTTCCCTCCTAAGGAGCTCGAGCTCTTGTATTTTCTCGCTTCTCATCCCAACCGCGTGTTTACCCGCAGCCAGATTCTGGAAAATATCTGGGGCTTCGACTACTACGGTGAACCCCGTACTGTCGACGTACATATCAAGCGTCTGCGCGAGAAACTGGATCTGATTGATCATCCTGACTGGAATATCAAAACAATCTGGAGTGTAGGCTATAAGTTTGAGGTCAGAGGCTGATGAAACACCGTCTGTCGATCTATGGCAGGACTTTTGTCAGCATTTCACTGGCGATTCTTATTATCTTTGCATTTTTAGCAGTTGCCTATACATCGATTTATACGGCAAGCTCAAAGCGGTTGCGGCTGGATGAACTGGAGCGCAATTCAAATGAGATTGCCGATCTTACTGCACGCCATATGCCCGAAAGCGGCAGAATTTTTGTTACAGCTGAAGTTACGGGTTATTGGGCCTTTGCAGCCAGATCCACGGGTGCCATTGTCTGTATTATTGATGGCAACAATCGCATAGTATACGATACCGGCTTGCCGGCAAATCTGGTAGAGCAACTGGAATACGACAGCACAGACCGCTACTATATTCTGCCCGATGAGCTGGCCAACAGGGGGCGCAGCAGCTATAGCAGAACTGCTGAAGAAACCGGTCTGAATGCCTACCTGCCTGACCCCGATTCCTGGCTGGTCGCCAGCAGCCCTTTGCCCAGTTATACCAGAGTATATGCAGGTGAAGTACTCTTGCTGCGGCATACCAGCCCCGACAGCTTTACAGGTCTTCTGCAGGAAAACAGTATTCCTATTTCATTCTTTATTGCTTTTCTTTTATCCCTGATAATTATTTTAATTATCTCGCGCAGTATCACAGAGCCTATCTCCGCCTTAGCCAAAACAGCGGATAAAGTATATAAAGGTGATCTGAGTGCCCGGGTCAAGCTGGGAAAGGAGGAGCAGCCCCTGACTCTGGATGATGTAAGTGAAGATCTGACCGGCCGTGAGGATGATCTGACACTCCTGGTACGGACTTTCAATACCCTGATCGCAAAATTTGAAGAGCAGGAGCAGCAACAATCTGATTTTCTCAGCAGTATTTCCCACGATTTGCGAACTCCTGTCACATCAATCCATGGCTTTATTGAAGCCATGCGGGATGGCACTATTACACCTGAACGTTATCCGCATTACCTGGACATTGTAAAATCTGAAACTGAACGTTTGCGTCAACTGATCGATGCCTTGTTTGAGCAGACTGTTGAGGGAAATGTAAATACTTTGAATCGCAGCGTTTTCAATATAAATGATCTGATTGTCCGTGTTGTGGATTCGCTGGAACCCATGCTGATGGAAAAAAATCTCACGCTTGAGCTGCAGCTGTCTGACGGTGAGGGGACCGGCTACAGGGTAGTAGCTGATGAGGATGCTATCACCAGAGTTCTGAGCAATATTTTGACAAATGCAATTCGCTTTGCACCGCACTCAGGTCTGGTTCTCGTGAATACAAGGCTTGAAAACCGCCTGGTGCAGGTTGCTGTTGAGGATAATGGTGCAGGTATTTCTGATGAAGATATCCCTTACATCTTCGACCGTTTTTATAAAGCGGAACGTTCCCGCTCCACCCAGGGATCGGGCTTGGGATTATATATCGCACGTACCCTGATCAAGAGGCATGGTCAGATGATTAAGGCCTATCACTCTGATTTAGGCGGTGCAGGTATCTTATTTACCTTAGAACGCCCTTGATTAATAAAGAATTGTTCATATTATATACATTAATTTTTCGTAAGATAAAGGTTAAAGTTATTCTGTAAAACACTCCTGACTAGCACAAGCTACTGAAAGGACAAACTTGAATAATGTTGAAGCAGCTAATTAAACCGAAATTCATAGTCGTTTTATTTTTGCTTTTATTTACGTGTATGAGCGGATGTGGTCCCGGCAATAACCTGGAAACGCCATCCGCGTCGGCGACCCCTTATACCGGGGTCACGACAGAAACAACAAAAGATCAGCCGGAATCTTCTGCACCGGGCTCAGCAGCCACCAGGCCCAATACGTCCGGAACCAGTGAAGCAGAATCAACTGACCGGACCGAAATGACTGCAGGCAGTACTGGAGAAAGCAGCGGAACCAGCAATATACCCGGTGAAATAACGGTCAGTCCTACTTCGGCAGACAGCAGACCCTCCCAGATAACTGATGATGAAAAAGTACCCGTTGCCCTGGACTGGACGCAGGTTTTTGAAAAGATCAGTCCGTCTGTGGCTTCAATCAGATTAAAGATACCTGCTTCAGCTTTATATCAGGAAAGGGAGGAGATTTTCTCCGCACTGCTTATTGATGAAGAAGGTATACTCATAAGTTCATATTCCATGTTCGGCAAAGCTGTTGATTACCGCGGAATTTTAATGGATGGAGCTGCGGTTGAAGTCTTTATAGATAACTATATCAAGCCGTTTCCTGCAGTTTTATATGGCTTTGACGTCATGAGCGATATTGCAATATTAAAAATAGAACCCGAGGGCAAGAAACTAATAGCGCAGCCTCTCAGCAGAAAGGATGAAGTCAAGGTTGGTCTTTCGATCGGAGTAATTACATCGCCTGAAAATTATGTTGTGCAGGGCAGCCTGATCCCCGGTCATGTCATGAGCATCCAGGTTCCCAGCGTGCGCGAAAACGGTTTGCCCTATGAACTCTTTGTTTCCGACGTGCCGACGCTGAACAATGTTCCGGGTGCTCCTTTAGTAGATGAGTATGGCCGTGTCTTAGGCATCTGCAGTGCCTCAAGCCAATACTCTTATCTCGATTACCGCACCTACATAATACCCGCTCCGGTTATTGCGGAAGTCGTAGATTACATCATTAAAGTAGTAGAAAACCCTCCGGTGCGCGCGGCCAGCCTGGGTATCGCCGTGATGTCGGATGAGTGTGCAGCTCTGTCCTCCCAGCGCTATGATTACCCGATAGGGCTCAATGTGACTTGTGTCCAGTTGGACAGTCCTGCCTATATTGCCGGACTGCGTACAGGTGATATAATACTTGAGATTAATAATAAAAATGCTGAGTTAACGGAAGATTTAATTGAATCGATGCAGGCAATGTCGATCGGCTCATACTGCGTCATGAAAGTTTACCGGCCGAGCGAATATACAGAATTTACCTTTTCCAGTTATCTGCAGCAAGCGAGACATTAATGGAAGAAAAACAACGCGCCAGACAGCTTATTGAAATTTTGCATCAGACCTACCCTGATGCCGGGACGACCCTGAACGCAGTTTCAGCATGGGAACTATTGGTCGGAGCCATTCTGGCTTCGCAATGCACGGATGAACGTGTCAACAAGATAACACCACATCTTTTCGCCGCTTATCCGACTTTGGCTGAGACAGCCGCAGCTGATTTGACTGATATTGAGGAAATAATCCGGTCCTGTGGCATTTACCGTAATAAGGCTAAAGCAATCAAGGGCTCCGCTCAGATAATCCTTGAGGAGCACGGGGGCCAGCTACCCCGGACACGGGAACAATTATTGGAGCTGCCGGGGGTGGGACGCAAGATTGCCAACCTGATTCTAGGTGACGCTTTTGGTGGACAGGCTGTTGTTGTAGATACACATTGTGCCCGCATCAGCCGGCTTCTCGGCCTGACTGCCGAGAAAGATCCCGTCAAAATTGAAAGAGACCTTGAAGCCGTACTGCCGCCTGACTCTTACACCGACTGGGGACACTTCATGGTCTTCCACGGCCGCAGTATCTGCAAGGCCCGCTGCAGAGACTGTACAGCCTGTCCCTTGCTGGAGCTGTGTGCTTACGGTTCGCAGCAGGATCTGGCAGCTAAGGAGGCCGGTGACTGTGTCTAAGCGCAGTATTCTGGACGAAAAAGTCTCAGTATTGCGCGGCATTTCCGATAAGAGGGCCGCGCTTTTTTCTAAGCTGGCTGTTCATAGCTGCGAAGATTTGCTCTGGCATTTGCCCCGCGACTATGAAGACTGGTCCGTCCTCAGTGACATCTGTGACCTGGCCGATGAGGATACTGCCTGTTTCAGGGCCAGTGTGGTTACTGTACCGCAGCTTAACCGGCGCGGCAGAAACTCTCAGACTGTGGTCAAACTTCAGGATGACACAGGGGTGATCAGTGCGGTCTGGTTTAATCAGCCCTGGATCGCTAAACAGATTAACCGCGGTGACCTTCTGCTTGTCCGGGGACGGATCAAGCGGGCCGGTCGCTATTTTTCAGTTCAAAATCCACAATTCTTCCGCGAAGGCGCGGACCTGCCGCCGCTCTTGCCTATTTATCCCCTGACAGAGGGGCTGACGCAAAATATAATCCGCGATGCCATCCGGCAAGTGCTAAACTCTGACAGGCTTGTCTTCAGCGAATTTCTTCCTGCTGCCAGCAGACGTGACCACCAGCTGGCTTCACAAGCTTACGCTTTTTCTGAAATACATTTTCCTTCCAGCAGACATGCGGCAGAAGTTGGCCGGCGCCGCCTGGCCTTTGAAGAACTTTTTCTCATTATGGCCGGCTTGCGCTCGCTAAAATCTGAGCGGACACTACTGGAAAGACAGGCCATCCTGCTATCTGCTGAAGCTGAGGCTCAGCTGCGGAAAATGGAGCAGAGTCTGGGCTTCGCTTTGACAAAATCACAGCAGGAGACTCTGGCAGCGATCCGGCGTGACCTGGAGCGGACCTGCCCTGCCTACAGGCTGATCCAGGGAGATGTCGGTTCCGGCAAGACGGCGATAGCAATGCTGGCCATGGCGCGGGTGGCCCTGGCAGGCAAACAGTCAGTAATGATGGCTCCGACTTCCATACTGGCCCAGCAGCATTTTGAAAGTCTGACTGATTTTTTTGAACCTTTTGGTATCAAGACCGGCCTGCTTCTGGGCGGCATGCCGGCAGCCGCCAGAAGGCAGACACTCAGCGACATTGAATCCGGTGAGATTCAATGCCTGATCGGGACCCATGCCTTGATTAGCGGGGATGTTAAATACAGGCAGCTGGCTCTCTGCATCACAGATGAGCAACATCGCTTCGGTGTGGAGCAGCGCCTCAATTTGAGCAGCACGGAAGAAGTCTACCCCCATGTGCTGGTGATGTCGGCAACGCCCATACCCCGCTCCCTGGCCATGATACTTTATGGCGACCTGGATATTTCAGAGATGCGTGATATGCCGGCAGGCCGTCAGCCCATTCTGACCTATACTGCCAGAAGCAAAGACCGGCCCAGAGTGGAAGCCATGATCGAAGCTCAAATCGAAAAAGGACATCTTGCTTACATAGTGTGTCCTGCCATTGAAAGTTCGGATTTTATCAAACTGGAGTCTGCCGAAGAGGTCTTCAGCCGCTTGCAGAAGGGCAGCCTTTCTCATCGGCGGCTGGCTCTTTTACATGGCCGTATGAAGGCGCAGGAAAAGGACAGTATCATGCGGGCCCTCTCTGCCGGAGACATAGATATCCTTGTCAGCACCAGTGTCATCGAGGTCGGCATCGATCAAAAAGAGGCGACTATTCTGATCGTGGAAAATGCTGAACGCTTCGGACTGGCTCAGCTGCATCAGCTGCGCGGCCGGGTAGGGCGGTCGTATTACGAATCCTACTGTATACTGATGAGCGACAGTGATGATGATATTGCACGTAAACGTCTGACAGCTCTCTGCCGCCATAACGACGGCTTTAAGATAGCTGAAGAAGATCTCCGCTTACGCGGTCCCGGTGATTTTTTCGGAGTGCGTCAAAGCGGGCTGCCGGATTTCAAAGCCAGTGACTTTTCCCGTGACCGCGACCTGCTGGTGGAGGCCGCCGGAGCAGCCGAGAAGATCTTATCAGAAGATCCTCTGCTGCAGGCAGCAGAGAATCGCCTGATTTTGCCGGAATTTACCAGACGTTATGCCGAGCGTTTGAAGAACCCCGCTATTTAAGGAGGCCGGAATGCCCAGAATTATTTCAGGTTCACTCAGAGGTATAAATTTGCAGACGCCGGCAGGCAGGGATACCCGTCCGACCTCTGACCGCACCAAGGAAGCCTTGTTTTCCATCATCGGTCCCGACATAGAGACTGCAAAAGTTCTGGACCTGTTCGCGGGGAGTGGACAGATAGCACTGGAAGCACTGAGCCGGGGGGCTGCCAGCGCAGTCCTGTGCGAGACTGACCGACCTGCTCTGAAAGCCCTGTTTGCCAATATTGAAAAGACCCGCACTTCAGACCGGGTCCGGGTTTACACCTACGATGCAGGCAGACTGCTGAAAAAATTAACTGGAGAAAACTATACTTTTGACTTTATTTACCTGGATCCTCCCTGGCAGGCGCTGACCCCCTTGCTGGATAAGATTAAAAATGATCTGCCTGCCTTGCTTGCACCGGCTGGCGTAATTGTCCTGGAAAGCGAGCAGAAACAGGCTGTTCCCGGAGATTTGGGCGGAGTCCTGACCCTGTCACGCAGTTGTGCATACGGCGCCTCCGTGCTATCCTTTTACTACCATGAAAAAGACTAATGACAGCTTATTTGACGGTGTTACAGGCTCTGACCGGGGCCTGCGCCGCATAGCCTATGCCGGGACTTTTGATCCGATGACAAAAGGTCATCTGGACCTGATTGAGCGCGGTCTTAAGTTATGTGATGAACTCATAGTTGTCGTAATTGATAATCAGTCAAAAAAAGTGCATGTCCCTCTGGCTGACCGCATCAGGATGGTTGAGCTGACGGTACAGGATTTACAGGGAGTTAAGGTCAGCGGCTGGCAGGGCTTGTTTTCCGACTTTTGCCGCCGGGAACATATCGAAATTTGCTTACGCGGCTTGCGTACATCATTTGATCTCGAGTCAGAAAAACAGCTGGCACGCCTGAACCGGGAACTGTATCCGGATCTGGAGACTGTATTTTTAACGACATCAGCAGCTTATGATAGCATCAGCTCTTCTGCCGTAAGAGAATTAGCGGCTTATGGCGTCAAACTTGATCCTTATGTGCCTGCGGCTATTTGCAGCGAAGTAGAGCGCCGATATGCGGCCGATTAGGTCTCATTTGCTTAGTAAGACAAACAATAATGATATATAATCTAATAAAAATAAACGCCAGATGGTGACATCTAGATATTGCGGAGGCTTTTGAATATGGAAGATCAAAGAAACACCGGAAATGGTGGTAACAGACCAGGTGAACCGAGGCGCCGTCCACAAAGAATACCGGTTGACCCCAGAGGAGAAACGAGACAGGACCGTAGTGTTGAAGTCTTGCTGGAACGACTGGAGAATACAGTTGAGGAAGCCCGCAGTGTTCCTTTCAGCAGCAAATGTATGATGGACCGTGAAGAGCTTCTTTATATGGTGCGTATGATTCGCGAAAGCTTACCGGAAGAATTGGAACGTGCACGCTGGGTCCTGCAGCAGAATCACCAGTTGATCAATGAAGCCAGACGTGAAGCGGAAGCTGTTATTCGCGACGCTGAAGTACAAATGGCAGCAATGATAGATGAACATGAGGTTACTCAGCAAGCGCAGCAGGCTGCCTCAATGATGATAGAGGAGGCCAGCCAGCACAGCGAAAATATCCGCAATAACGCTCTCAGGTATACGCGGGATATCCTGGAAAACCTTGAAGAGCATCTGACCAATATGCTGGTCAACATTAAAGAGAATCAGAAAGCACTGGACTAAAACGGAATGACAGATACATTAAATATTTTAGTTCTTTTTGGCGGACAATCACCTGAGCATGAAGTTTCCCGTAAATCCGCAGCTTTCATTGCTGACACTCTGAGCCGGAGTACTGCTTACAATGTCATTCTCGTCGGCATTACTAAGCAGGGGGAATGGAAGTATTACCCCGGTGACACCGGAGCTATGAGGGACGGCAGCTGGGAAAATGACCCGGGATTGGAGCGGGCTTTCCTGACAGTAGATACCAGGGACGCAGCCCTATATTTTCCTGATGCTGAGCAAGACCCCCTGAGTATTGATTGCGTTTTTCCGGTTTTGCACGGATCCAATGGTGAAGATGGACGCTTGCAGGGAATGCTGGAAATGTCCGGTGTCCCTTTTGTCGGCTGCGGCATGTTGTCCAGTGCCTTAGCCATGGATAAGTCCTTTGCCAACAAAATTATGGATTATCATGGGATTCCGCACACAAAGTGGCGTAGCGTTGACCTGTCATCTTATTGTAATAATAAGGACTCTGAGCTAGACAGAATTGGCTCGGAACTTGATTTCCCGCTCTTTGTTAAACCGGCTAATACGGGTTCCTCGATAGGTATCAGTAAAGTTGCCAACAGGGAAGAACTGGCTGCAGCTATAAGCCTGGCCTTCGAATATGACCACACTATTGTTTTGGAAAATGCAGTTATAGGCCGGGAACTGGAAGTTTCAGCTTTGGGCAGCGCCGGTGATCTGACCCTGTCTGTGGTGGGAGAAATAGTTCCCGACCGCCAGTTTTACGACTATGCAGCCAAATATGAGGATTCTGCTTCCAAATTAGTGATTCCGGCCGAGCTTACCGAAGCAGAGCTGAAAGAAGTAAATAAATACGCTGCGCAGATATTTACAGCTCTCAATTGCTATGGCATGGCGAGGATAGATTTTTTCCTGGCTGACTCCGGCCAGATATTTGTGAACGAAGTTAATACGATACCCGGCTTTGTTGACATCAGTATGTATCCCCGACTGCTGGCAGCCAGCGGTATCGAGGCGGAGGAACTTCTTGACCGGCTGCTGCAACTGGCATTTGAACGTTACCTGCATGGAAAATATAATAGCTGAGGCAAAACAGCCTGATGGCGCTAGTCTTACGCCGGATAAAGGGAGCTTTGCTATGACAGAATCTAAGCTGATGACCCATAGAAATTTTAAGATCATGCTTGTGCTGCTGGGTATTGCTTTACTATTTTTGCTGTGTGCCTGTGACCCGACAGAGTTTTTAGCCGGAGACCATGATCCTGCAAAAAGCGGCAACGAGACTCTTCCCGGAGGAACAGAGGATGATTCGATTGATGCTCTCGCTTTAATCAGGGACAGGAAATTTAGCGAACTATATCCATATTTTACTGCAGCATCCCGTTCCCGCTATAAGCTGGCTGACATTATTGCCAGACAGGAGCAGATCGATGAACGCATCGGTTTGCAATCGATGCAGTTTGAAAATGTCCGCAAACTGGACCGCGCTTCGGATGACCGTATTACCGTATATGAGATGAGTGTCGTGATGCAAACAAGCTATGGAGAAATGTCCCGGCCCTTAACTCTGACTTATCTCTATGACGAACATGCCGAGCATTGGTATCTGGAATATTCAGCTGCTTTAATCTTTCCCGGTTTGACAGATGATAATGATTTAATCGTTGAGAGGCTGACGGCCCCGCGGGGCGGGATTTATGACCGCAATAATATTCCTTTGGCGGTCGACGGCAAGGGGCAAATTGTCGGTGCCATTTCCGGTCTGTATGATACAGCAGACAATGCAGAGGTTGCGGAATTGCTGGGACTATCTACAGACCAGGTTGACGCCATCATGTCGCAATCCTGGATTGGCGATAACATGTATGTTCCGATCAAAACTCAGATGGAGTTCAGTGCCGGTCAGTTAAAGAAGTTGTCGGATTTGCATCTGGAGATGAGGCTGTTCGATACCAGGCTATATCCCCATGCCAATTCTGCCGCCCACCTGGTTGGCCATGTGGGAGAAGTCAGCCAGGAAGAGTTGGAGAACGATACAAGCGGCATCTATCGTGAACGGGACATGATTGGCAAAAGAGGTCTGGAGAGTCTTTTTGAGGATGAACTGAGAGCCAAGCGCGGTGTACGTGTCTACCTCTCCGGCAGCGAAAAACAGATTCTTTATGAAATACCTGCTGAAGCCGGTAAAGACTTCCATCTGACTTTGGATATAGAGCTGCAGGACAAGCTTTATTCTCTGTTTAAGGAAGATGAAGGACAAGTGGTCTGTCTGGATCCCTTGAACGGCGATATTCTGGCTCTGCTGAGCTTTCCCTCTTTTGATCCCAATGAATTTGTGCAGGGCATTGCCTCAGCTTCATATCAGGCCCTGCTGGATGACAGCCGCCTGCCTTTGTGGAATAAGTTTCAAGCCAGCTACACCCCCGGATCAACCATGAAAATTCCCACTGCCATGGCCGGCTTTAAAGCCGGGACTCTCAGCCCTGCTACGACCAAGACCATTATCGGCAAAAACTGGCAGCCGGATGCTTCCTGGGGATCGTATAAGATAGCCCGCTTCACCGTGGATGACTCGCCCCAGGATCTATCGCGGGCGATCGTTATATCTGACAATATCTATTTCGCACAGGTAGCTCTGGAAATGGGAAAAGATGTTTTCCAGGAGCAGCTGCTGAATCTTGGCTTTACAGAAGATGTACCTTCGTCTTATCCCTTTGCTTCAGCACAGTTCGCTAACAGCGGCACAATTGGTGACACAGTTATGCTGGCAACATCAGCTTATGGACAGGGAGAAATAAAAGTGAGCTCGACCCAGATGGCCTGCATCTATGCAGCCATAGCTGCCAAGGGTGATATTCCCGCACCACGGCTGCTCCTGTCGGATGAAGCTGCCATCTGGAAGGAAGCTGTTATCTCTGATTCCAACCGGGTCTTTTTACAGCAAGCTATGCGCGCTACTGTAGAGCAGACCCATCGTTCTGCAGCTTATCGCGATTTTGCTGCTTTGGCAGGAAAATCAGGAACTGTGGAAGCCTCCTGGGATGCTGAACTCGAACGTGTTGCTCTTGACTCATGGTTCATCGGTTTTGATCTGAACCGGCCGGATATGGTCATCGCTATTCAGGAGCAAAACGTGCACAAGAGCCCCGATCGTCCTTCGGCCGCCCTGCGTTTCGGTCAGGTTTACGACCTTCTTTATCTGGACAGCTCGACAGCCAGGGCGGGTGATTAGTGCTGCTAGTGTATTCCGGGCAAGGCGCAAGTAAGTGAGGCCGGCCCGTTGGCCTTCGATGAGAAAACCGGCTCTGCCATAGCTGGATAGCCGGCAGGCATCTTATCGCTGCCGTGCTATAATAACGTCAGTTATCTATGAGGTGAAGACGAAGGAGAAGGGTTCATGTCTGCTATTCTAACGAGTATTCCATATTTTTCCGCACTATCCGTGTCTGCTTATTTGCTTTTAAGCTATATCTGTATGATCGCGCTGCCCTTGCTAATGCTGGTGCTATTTGCCCTGGCCTTATTGAAAAACCGTAAACTGCGCCTTTCAGCAGCAGCCAGAGAAAAGAGCTTCACTGAGACTTTGGGCAGGCTTGACTTAGAAGAAGATAATGCTATTGAGAGTCTGCAGGCTATGAAGGCTGAAATTGAGGATGAAGACTTCAGCGATCTTCTTGACAGTTTAAGTGTTCAAAGTGAAAAGCTCTATCGGGGCAAGTGGCTGCCGGATCCCCAACCGCTGATGCTGCAGCAGGATATTTTCCAGATTTATAAAAATGCCGGCTTTAACGGCTTGATCACAGCACTATTAATTGTATTGGGGATTCTGGCAGCAGTTGTTGTTGTCGTAGCGAAAGCGAATCTGCAGCCGGCCGCTGCAGAGGCTCAGGCTTTGCCGCTGCCGCCGCTGATAGCGGCAGTCATGATTCCTCTGGGGACAGCTCTGATCACAGCTGCTCTTCTGACAGTGGACGCTCGCAACACTAGATTCAGCCTAGGGCAGACAGTCCAGAAGGTCAGCAGTTCTCTGTCAGAGATAGCTCCTGTTTATCAGGACCGTGCCGGGGTCACGCTTTTGATCAGCGAATTGATTTCCTATGGTGAAAACATGCGCGAGGAGGTCAAATCCTTTAGTGACATAGCCAATCAGCTGGTGCAGGGGGAGTTTGCGGAAGGTGTTCGTAACGCGGTGCGAGAGGTGATGGAAACCGAAATCGCACCTCCGATTCAGAAATCCGCTGCGGCACTGACTGAGCTGGCAGACAGTCTGGCCGAGAAGCAGGCAACAGGCATGCAGGAGCTGGCTGACTCCTTTACCCATAAAACAGTCGAGGCTCTGCAGCTGCATCTGGCACCGCTGCCGCAGGAACTGTCCAAGGTAAATCGCCTGACAGATTCAGCTCTCAGCATGATGGAAGACTCTAAGCAAATCATGGCGACTTCACGTGATGAAAATATAAAGCTCAATCAGGAATTACATGAGATCCTCGGCCTGATGGCAATCTCCCGCAACGACATTGCCAATGAAGCAGCAGCCTTAAGTGACAATCTCAGACTGATTTCCGACAGTTCCGATAAATTAACGGCCTTATATATGGGAGAACAGGAAGGCCTTGCCAATCAGCTGTCACGGCTCTCTGACCAACTGAGACTCAATACGGATTTGTTGAACAGAGCCATTAGTGACACTTCAAAAACTATAGAAAAATCAGTACAGCTGAGCGAGGAGCAGGGCAGATTGACAGAGAGCTTCCTGCAGCGTGTCAAACAACAGGTAACCGCTCTCGAAGAAATGACACGTTCCATTGAAAAAACCAGTACTGACTTTACTCAAAAGTCTTCAGCCTACGTACAGAGTACCTTGCAGGATTACGACAGCGGGCTGGCTGAAGTCATTGAACGTTTGAGCTTTACAACAGCTGAGATACGCGAAGCCATTGATTCATTGCCTGCAGCAATCCGCAGCATTGGAAAAGATTAGAAATGTCTGAGTCTGAGACTAAAAATTTCATTCGCAAGGCTCAGCTGCGGAAAACTGACCCGCTTCCTGCTGCAGAAGTATTAGCGGCTCCGGAAGAAGCCGCAAGCCAACCCTTGCAGGAAGTTGAACAGGAACGACTGATTCTACGTCCTTTACGTATTGCTATACAGGCAGATGCAACAGAAACAGCAGCTGCGGAGCAAGCAGCTGCAGCTGAACCGGAACAGCCGGATCTTCCTGCTGATATCAGCGATGTCGCTTCCGCAGAAGACAGCATTCCGGATATGATGGCGTCTGCAGCAGAGACTGAAGTCAGCCAGTCCGGAAAAAGTACTCCGGAGATCAAGTATGTCACGCCGGATATCCCTTTGCGTTTTTCCTCTTTTGACGAAGCTATGGAATCTGTCCGAGACATGCATCCGTCGCCGGAAGAGCTACTGATGGACCAGACAGCCGTTCAGCGTACCTGGCTGCTGTCACAGCTGAAAAAGGCCAGAACAGAGCCGGAGATTGAAGCCCTGGCATACAGTCTGGACTACAAGGACCTGTCAGTTTTGTTCCCGGTCCTGTCGACTTTGAAAAAGCGCGAAGATGTTAATCAGATTCAAAACCTGATTCGCCTGCGCGCCAGTCATTATCTCTACATATGTGGCTGGCTGACCTTTCAGTTCAGCTATCCTCGCTCAACCGTAGCCAGAGTGCTGACAGACCTGTGCATGATTCTGGAAGATGTGTCTTTTTTACAGGAAGAACTTTCCCGGAAAGAGCACAAACAGCTGCAGGAGTATAAAGTTCCTGACCTGGGACCGGATCGCATTCTCTGGAATGAAGTTGAGATGATCTCAGCTATCTCTCTGCCCAACAGCAGACGCTTTGTCAGTGAAATCGCCACTGAATTATATAAGTCCAATATTGACGAAGATGTATTTCTGAAGCGTTACGCCATCTATCCAAATTTAGCCCTGGGGAAAGCTATTTTAGAAAAATACGAAGAGATAGCTTCCGGCATGGAAGCTAACCCCATGCTGTCCAAGGCCTTCCTTGATCGCTTTAAACGTGATGATTGATGAAAACTTGACAGCGAGAGCAATATGGTTGACAATCCTAAATGGAAACGGAGACGTACCGAAGCGGCCATAACGGGGCGCACTCGAAATGCGTTTGCCGGGCAACCGGCACGTGGGTTCGAATCCCACCGTCTCCGCCAGAAAACTCAGTTGAAAAAGCGGCACTATCTTTTCAGATGGTGCCGCTTTTTTAGCAGGCTTCAATTTCTTTAATAATAAACTCATTGCCTGTCAGAAGGTAGGTTTTCTCGCTCTGACAGTAGGGACAAGTTCGGCCATGGTCAACCGTTGAATAAGTTTTTTCACAGTCTTCACAATAGGTGACGGCTTTGATCTCTTCAATCTTCAGCTCAGCATCCGCTAAGAGCTCGCTGCGCTTGACGGCCCATTGCCAGCAGTCCGTGAGATAAAAATCAATGACACCTGAGACTTCTCCCAGCTGAACGGTGACAGCAGAGACAGACTCCAGTGAGTTGTCTCTGCCGACTTCCTCCACACTCTTGATAATGTGGAACACGATTCCTAGCTCATGCATTGCTTTTACTTAGCCTTTTTAGGACTAAAGGTAATTTTAAGCTGACGTTTGAGCATATAGGGCAAAATAGATTTCATTTTTTCTTCAGCTACAACCATCTTGCTGCATTCCGGCCGTTCACGATAAAGGTGAATCGCATCGAACTCGCATTTGGTGGTACATACGCCGCAGCCGATACATTTATTCTGATCGACGACAGATGTTCCGCAGTCTAGACAGCGCGCAGTTTCAATCTTGACCTGTTCTTCCGTGAAGACTTTGCGTCCGTCGCGGAAGCTATGAATGTTGTTGACACTCTTGTCGACTGCAGCCTTCTGGCGTGGCGCCTTATCGTATTCGCCGATTACGAGATTGTCCTTGTCCAGTTCGACGTAATGACGGCGGTCACGGCCGATGGTCAGGCTGGAGTTTGGCTGTACGAAGCGGTGCAGGCTTTCTGCTGCAACTTTACCGGCTGCAATTGCGTCAATGGCAAACTTGGGTCCGGTGTAAACATCGCCGCCGACAAAGATATCAGCTTCTGCTGTCTGATAGGTGAAGGCATCAGCCATTACGGTGCCGCCGCCTCTGAGCTCAACCTTACTGCCAGCAAGCAGTGAGCCCCACTCAACGCTTTGTCCGATACTGAGGAAGACATTGTCACAGTCTACGGTCATCAGTTCGCACTCGTCATATGCGGGGTTGAAGCAGCCGGTTTCATCACAAACGGAGGTACAGCGCTTGAGGACAATACCTTTGACCTTGCCGTCTTCAAGCAGGATTTCTTTAGGTCCCCAGCTACAGTCAATTTTGACGCCTTCTTCCAGTGCCTCGGCGACTTCTTCATCTGTGGCAGGCATGGTCTCAAAATCTTCCAGGCAGAACATCAGGACTTCATCTGAACCGCAGCGCAGGCTGGTGCGGGCGACGTCAATGGCGACGTTACCGCCACCGATGACAACAGTTTTACCCTTAACTTTATAGTCTTCGTTGTCGCTTACCGTGTGCAGCAAATCAACTGCGGACATGACGCCTTCTGCGTCTTCTCCCGGTATACCCGCTTTCCGGCTGCCCTGGCAGCCGATGGCCAGGTAGAAACCCTCATATCCTTCAGCGCGCAGCTGATCTAAAGTAATGTCTTTGCCGACTTCAACGCCGCACCTGATGTCAACTCCGAGTTCACGGATGATATCGATCTCAGCGTCGATGACGTCCTTTTCCAGTTTGTAGGAGGGGACACCATAGGTCAGCATGCCACCGGGTTTCTCATTCTTTTCAAAGACGGTGGGTTTGTAGCCGTTGACCGCCAGGTAGTAGGCGCAGGATAAGCCGGCAGGACCTGCTCCGATGATGGCGATCTTTTGCTCGAATAGTTTATCCTTTTCGGCAATCGGAGGAATGATCGGCGGTATGTAACGGGTAGTCGCATCCAGATCCTTCTGGGCAATGAAATTCTTAATGTCATCAATGGCAATGGGCTGATCCACGATGCCGCGGGTACAGGCATCCTCACAGGGACGGTTGCAGATCCGGCCGCAGACAGCAGGGAAGGGGTTCTTCTCTTTGATCAGGGCCAGAGCTTCTGTATATCTGCCCTGGGCTGCCATTTTCAAATAACCCTGGACAGAGATGTTGGCAGGGCAGGCAGTCTTACAGGGGGCAGTACCGGTGTCATGGGTGTTAATTCTGTTGTTGTTACGATAGTCAATATCCCATTTCTCAGGTCCCCATTTAACCTTGTCGGGGAGTTCCGCTACAGGATATTCAATGGCGCCGTCCTTGGTACAAAGCTTTTGTCCCAGTTTGATGGCGCCGGCAGGGCAATGTTCAACACAGCTGCCGCAGGCAACGCAGTTTTCGGTTGTGATGCGGGCCACATAGGCGGAACGGCTCAGGTTAGGAGTATTAAAGAGCAGAGAGGTTCTCAGAGCGTAACAGACATTGACGTTACAGTTACAGATAGCAAAGATCTTGTTTTCGCCGTCGATATTGGTGATCTGATGCACGTAGCCTCTGTCTTCCGCTTTTTTCATGATGCGCATGACTTCGTCATAATCGATGTAGCGGCCGCCCTTGTTGGTTTCCACAACATAATCGGCCATATCGCCTACGGCAATGCACCAGTCTTCAGGATCGTCGGCACAGCCTTCGTTCATGATTTTGCGTGAATAACGACAGCTGCAGGGGCTGGCGGCATACTTGCCTTCATATTTTTTCAGCCAGTGGGATATGTGTTCCACATCGGCTGTTTCGTTTTCCATCGGGATGGCCTTTTCGACCGGAATGACATGCATGCCGATGCCGGCGCCGCCGGGAGGAACCATAGGAGTGATCTTTTCCAGAGCCATAAAGGACATGCGCTCAAAGAAGGCCGCAAGTTCAGGATTCTCCTGCAGGTGATTCCAGTTCATGTTGAAAAATTCAGCGCTTCCCGGGACAAAGAGAGGTACGACATATTGTTTTTCTCTTTCCGGATTTTCCCAGTTATATTCCAGAAAGCCGATATTGCTCATCTCATCCAATAATTCCTGAAGCCTTAAGGGCTCAATGTCTGTGAGTTCTTGGATTTTGTCAAAGGTTCGCGGTGTGCGCACTTTCATTTTCAGGGCAATCTCCGCCATCTCATCAGTGATTGAGCCTGCCAGACCCCAGTATTCCGGATCGTCCACCGTAACTGCCCGTTTTTTGCTTTTCAAAGGAATACGGTTTGTAATCATTTTGGCAGCTTCCGCTACTTTCGGCCTGACATAGTCGTCGCGCGGTATTTTGAAGGGAAGCTTGCTTTCGTCCAGGGGCATGTGTGATTCAACTCTGGGTTTTTTACTCATGTCGGATCTCCTCTTTCTGTCTGGCTTTATTTTTTCACATTATGATATAACTATTCTTTTATCCACTTGTCAGTTTCGTTGCTAAGCCATTCACACCAGGCAGCAACACCTTCGCCGGTCTTCGCTGAGATGGGGAATATTTTAATATTCGGATTACGTTCCAGAGCAAACTCCTTGACTTTTTCCAGATCAAAATCAAAATATTCGATAACGTCCATTTTGTTGATGATCAAAACATCAGAGATGCTAAACATCAGGGGGTACTTGAGCGGTTTGTCGCCACCTTCGGGCACTGAAAGAATCATGGCGTTCTTAGAAGCTCCGGTGTCAAAACCTGCTGTGCAGATCAGGTTGCCGACATTTTCCAGGACCACCAGATCATAGTCTGAGTAGGAGACTTCTTTGAGTCCCTGCTCGGTCATGCCGGCGTCAAGATGGCACATGCCTCCGGTGTGAAGCTGGATAGACTTGACACCTGCTTTGGAAATGGTATGGGCATCAACGTCTGAATCGACATCGGCTTCCATAACAGCAATTTTATACTTGTCTTTTAACTCTTCAAGTGTGCGAAGCAGTGTCGTAGTTTTACCCGAACCGGGCGAAGACATTAAGTTGAGCAGGAAGGTTTTTTCTTTTTTCAGATCTTCCCGGATCCGAGCTGCTTCTTTGTCATTGTTTTCAAAAACACTTTTTTTAAGTTCTATAATTTTGAAGTCTTTCATGTGTTCTTTGCTCTCCTTTGCCCGCAGAAAAAAAGGTTATGGCTGCGGTTGAACTCTATAAAGGACACTCCCGCTGCCTTAGTGCAATACGAAACCGCTCACTAAGAATAAGGAATGTCCCCAATATGTACATATCTTCTTTAATATGTATATAAACAAAAAATTAGACTTATGTCAATTTATTTTAGTTACTTAGACTGTTTATGACTGTCCGGGATGGCATTCATGCCGCCGTCAGTAACATATGCTATGTCCGGAGCCTGTTTTTATTGAAAAAAGATTATTTGCGGGCATATTGCCGGACGCGGTCTGCTGAAGGAAAATAGGAATAAATTGCGTCCAGATAGAGGTCCTCCATTGCGGCAGCATAATTGTCCACATGCATTTTACTGCCTTTTTTGACGTAATCAAGACTGAGACTTGCTTTTTCTTCCGGATGTTCTATCCAATAGTCAATTTGCTCAGCCAGGGAGCCTGCCTCTCCGGCCCGGAAGATATTGCGGGGATGAAGTGCAAAGAAGTGAGTTGCAGAAAGTTCGGAGTCGGAGATTACCGGTACAGCTCCGCAGGCAATCGCCTCCATGCAGGAGAGACCTTCTACCTCGACATCTGCCGCATGAATATACAAATCGCAGCTATTATAAAGTCTGAGCAATTCATCCTGAGTATAAAAACCGAAAATTGGCGGATTTTTCAGGTTCTTACATAGTTTTTGCAGTTCCTTTTTCCTGGGTCCGTTGCCGGCAAAAATAATCTGGAGTTTGTCATGATACTTACTTTGTTTAACTGCCTCCACCAGTAAGTCCTGACGTTTTTCTCCCGAAAGACGACCGACCATAAGCAAGATATACTTATCTTCAAGCTCCGGCGGCTTTCTCGTTTCTATTGCAGTAAACTTCTGATCAACGCCATTGCTGATTACGCGCAGTTCCGCTTTATAGCCATGCTGCTTCAGCTGATTGGCTGTCATCTGCGTCGGACAATGAATGTAATCAAAGTTTTTGTAAAAGCTCCTGTAAAATAATTGATAGAGAAATTCATTGGCAGTTTTGTTTGTACCTAAACCCAGAGTATATGTCACATTTTGCGGCATAACATGAAAAGCGGAAATGCACGGGATACCCATATCCTGTGCGACCATCGCACCTTTGCGGCAGAACAAGGAGGGAACATATAAGTGGATGAGATCAGCTCCTTTGAAAGCATCCTCATAGACAGAGACATCGGGAACTTTTGCCAGTCTGAAACCCTGTTGTTCGATCAGATTCTGAAAGAAAGGAACCCGGAAGGCTGAGATCTTCTCTCCGTACTTATCTTCCGAATCCGCGCAAAGTATTTTTACCGAGTGACCTTTGCCTTCCAGCTGTTCGGCTAAGCGGCGGGCGGTTACAGATGTGCCATTATTAGAGCTGTCAAAGTGGTCGATTACAAATACAATTTTCACAGGAAAGCCTCCCTTGAAAAAGCTTAGCAGACACCAAAGGTCTTAGATCTACGGGTGCTGAGACATTTTTAAAATTATGTGTGAGCTAAGCGACAGCCGGCAGTATCTGTCGCTTTCCTGCAACAGCCGGCTATCAAGTGTATATCGTCTCCAGGCTAGGCAGGAATTACAATACTTGTAAGGAGCTGCGCGATAAATGACAACACTCAGCCAGACAAAAGAACTGCTGTACAGACAGGAGGATGACCGTAATGACCGCTGGCTCAGCCGCTGGCAGGATTGGGCTGTAGTCGCCGGTTTTTTGACTTGCCTGTTTCTTTTCATTAATTATTTCCGGCAGATCAGACATAAGAATGTAATCCACATATCTTTAACTTTATTATTGCTGCTTCATCTATTGTCCAAATATCTGCTAAACCGCAAACATTACCAGACGGCCAGCCGTTTACCGCTTTATAGCTGTAATTTGTCCGCTATTATTCTGGTGCTTGATTTTTTCATTCCGGAAACAATGACCTGGTGGCAGCCGATTCTGGTCTGGGGAGCATTCGCCGGTATCTACGGCGGCTTTTTGGCTATAGTTTTCTCTGCTCCTAGTACATATCTCTTTCCTCACATTACCCACTTTGATTATTACATCGGACATGTGTGTATCACATTTTTAGGCTTGTTTTATGTGATGGAGCAAACACATCCTTTTACTTTACACGCACTTTTGCTGACGTCGGTAATAACAGTCATCTATCTCTTGCTGGTTAATAGGATTAACCCCCGGGTAAATGGAAACTTCGGCTTTATCACTGAAGCGCCGGAACAGATTTCTTTCCTTAACGTTTTGCCACAAAAAGTGTATAAACTATTGTGTACAGTTTCTTATTTGCTGGCTAACTATTTGACCTGGAAAACTGCGAATATGTTGATCTGGAAAGAGTGAAATCATGCATATAACGATTATGGTGCTAATTGGAGTTGTCATATCAATAGACACTTTTATCATACTTATGCTGCGCGCTGCTCAGCGGGCACAGCTTTCCTGGCAATGGACCAGCGGCTATGCGTTTTCATACAGTATTATTCAGGTATTAATGCTAAAACTCGGCAACAGTCTTACTTTTGCAGCCACCGAAGACAGCCTTTTGCAGCGGCAACCATCACTATTTTTGTGGATCGTAATTATACTCTTGATTTTGAGTTGCCTGATCATGATCTGGCGCGGCATTAAAGGCGAGAGTATGTCGGAACGCCATGTCGAGCATCAATCCCGGGCTTATCACTTGAAAAGTGCTTTGTTGCTAAGTTTTGATGCACTTATTTTCGGCTTTATTCTGCGCCTGATGGGTATCACGCTAAACTGGTGGAATCTCCTGATTATCTTTGCAGTTTGTGTTCTGACTTCGTTTATTGGCGCCAGGATCGGTTACCATTATGGGATCGAAAAGGCCGGTTTGCTGCATTACATTGCCGGAGGCATGCTGATACTGGCTGCGGTACTGGTGTATATTGCCCTTAACGTGATGTGATGTAGACTATCTGTAGAGCCTTTGTGGAGATGGTGAGACGTGAAAGAAGCATCGGTCAGGGAAAAGATTATTACTAGTTTTAAGTCTCTTGTTGTGGAGAAAAAGTTCAGCAATATAACTATCAAGGATATAACTGATGGCGCCGGTATTTTCCGTGCTACATTCTATAATTATTTTCAGGACAAGTACGCTGTTTTTGCGGCGATTCTCGAGGATGAACTTTTCTATTTTGTTCGTGAGCTGATTCGCAATAATATGTCTGAAAACGCACTCGAACTGATTGCTCGTTATTTTTACCAAAATAAAGACTTTTGTAAAAAGGCTATGGAAGTCGATGGCGTCAACTCATTTAAGGCAGAGCTGCGTCAGCAGTTGCGGCGCAGCATGGACATAACCATCAGTAAAAACCGGAGTTTTCTGAATGAAGACTGGACCGAGCTGGCGACCATGGACGATTTGCTGGATTTTTTGGTTGAAATATTTATTTTGACCCTGACCTTCATTTTAAAATCTGACGACGATAATGAAAATGTTTCTGCCAGAGTTGATCTGCTCGTTAATCTGGTAAATAACGGTCTCAGTTCCTTCATCATCCGGCCGGATGATGCAGAGTAATCATTTCATTTGCTACAGTATTGTGCAATATGACAAATCCCTGACTCCGATTATTTACAAAGTTATCTTAAGTGTAGAACAATCGTTTTTTTTAGATGGCGTGGCGCAATAAATGGAAAAAGTGGACTATAAGTTCTTAAGCCCTCTGATTCAGCTAATAGTAAGGATGGAAGATCGTGGTTCAAACAGAAAAGATTAAGACACAGTATAAAACATTTCTAATAGTGAGTGTCATCGTCTCGCTGATATGCTGCCTGATACTAGTTGCTTTAACGGTTGCTGGAATCAGCGAAGAAGGCCAGCGTGAAAGCAGTGCAGAGAATATCGATTATCTGGAATATTCAGAAAAATCCAGAGAGTATTCGATTTTGCTGGGGCTTCCTTTCCTCCTGATTCTTTTAGCTGGCTTGCTCATCGAGAAATTATATTTTCAAGGCAAGCATGCCTATAAGCCCGGAACAAGAGTACCTGCATCACTATATGCGCTGATCATCTTGTTTTCACAGTTGCTTTACCTTGTGATCTTGAATCCTGCAGAGTATAAGTTGAAGCCGATTTTCAAAGGTGCATCTAATGCACTTTTTAGCTCCGGCTTATTCGTACTAACATTACGAGTTCTTGAATATCTTCGCTTTACCCGCAATGAAAAAAGGGGTGCTGAGGCCTCTCTTCTGTCTCCGTAATAGCTTATGTTTTCGTTTTAGAACAAAACTTATAAGCATACTACTTCATATAAAGCTTTTCTAGTGAATAGTAATTCCATCTAGGCATTCCTTCTGCTCTGAGCTATAATCGATTGCGAAATGCCGGAAAAAAACGTCGGCTGCAGCGGAGGAACTTAATGGCTAATGATGGCCTAGTGCGTTTTGATATGAAAAAATATCCGATCAGACAACGTTGGTTTCTGCGTCCGATCACCTGGCTGGTCAGTTACCCGAATATCTGGCTGCGCCACTTGAAAATAAAGCGCAGCGGCGTCGAGGGCTTAAAACCGCCTTATCTGCTCTTGTGTACCCACCATGCTTTTATTGATTTCATGGTCACGACAGCAGCGATTTTTCCTCACCGGGCAAATTATGTGGTTGCGCTTGATGGCTTTATCAGGCGGGAATGGCTGCTCCGCAATGTCGGTGGTATCTGTAAACGCAAGTTTACGCATGATCTTACCATGATCCGGCATATGAAACGGGTGATCGATAACGGAGATATTCTGGCTCTTTATCCTGAAGCGCGTTATTCCCAGATCGGTACAACCGCTGTACTCCCGGATTCGCTGGGAAAGGTTGCCCGTTTTCTGGGTGCACCTGTAGCCATGCTTAATATGCATGGAAACTATCTCAGTTCGCCCTGCTGGAACCTTTCCAAACGCAAGCTGCCTTTGTCTGCTGATTTTACGAGAATACTGACAGCTGAAGAGACGAAAAGCCTGCCCCTGGATGAGATCAATCAGCGGATCCGTGATGCTTTTGCCTATGATGAGTATCGCTGGCAGAAAGAAAATATGATCAGGATCACTCATCGGGAAAACGCCAGGGGACTGCATAAGGTCCTGTATCAATGCCCGGCTTGCCGGACTGAATACCGGATGAATTCAGCCGGACTTCGTCTCTGGTGTGAACACTGTGGTAAAAGCTGGAAACTCTCTGATTTAGGCGAGCTGACTGCAGAAAACGGACAGACCGAGTACTCGCATTTGCCGGATTGGTATGAGTTTCAACGGGCAGAAGTGCGCAAGCAGATCGAAAATGGTGTCTATGAATTCAGCGACGAGGTCGATATTGATTCTTTGCCCAACGCACGTGGTTACATTAATCTGGGCAAGGGCAGACTGACCCACAATAGGAATGGCTTTACCCTGGAATCAGAGCTGCCGGTCGCGGCTTTACCCTTGCACAAAACTCCCGCCACCATGTATTCCTGCCATATCGAATACGATTATGATGCCCGCGGTGACTGTATCGTCCTGTCAACGCTGGATGACACCTATTATATTTATCCCCGGAATATCAAGAATTGTGTGACTAAAGTTGCCCTGGCAACGGAGGAACTGTTCTCCTGGAATCAACTCCACAGGCCGGCAGCAGGACCTGCACGGCCGGACAACTTTGCCAGTATAACGGCTGCCAGATAAAGCATTGTTTTCGCTGCAAATTAATGTCACTTTTGAAACATATGCCGGGTTGTTTGTATTGTCAGGTCCGGATTTACTGTAAAGTATATAAGAGAATGAATAAATAAGTCAGACTTATATCTGACAGAAAAAAAGAAGGAGTCTATCAATGGAACACAAATTACCCGAACTGCCCTTTGCCAAAGATGCACTGGAACCGATTATTTCGCAGGAAACTATTGAATATCACTATGGCAAGCATCATCAGGCCTATGTCACAAATCTGAACAAATTAATTGCGGGAACCGAGTTTGAGCATATGGCCCTGGAAGATATCATTAAGAAAGCAAGCGGTGGAATCTTCAATAATGCCGCCCAGGTCTGGAACCATACTTTCTACTGGAACTGTCTGTCAGCTGATGCCGGCGGGAAGCCCGACGGCGACTTAGCAAAAGCCATTGATGAAGCCTTCGGCTCCTTTGACGAATTTAAGAAAAAATTCTCCGCTACAGCTGCAGGAACCTTTGGCTCGGGCTGGGCCTGGCTGGTTAAGGATGCTGACGGAAAACTTGAAATTGTCAGCACCAGCAATGCCGCTACACCGATGACAGACGGCAAAACAGCGCTGCTGACCTGTGACGTCTGGGAACATGCCTACTATGTCGATTATCGCAACGCACGTCCCCAGTACATTGAAAAGTTTTGGGATCTGGTCAACTGGGACTTCGTCGCACAAAATTACTAGGGCATGCAGATAATTAATCATTGACATCTTTAAAGGGTGTTTCCGGCCGGAAACACCCTTTAATTCTGTAGTCAGTATTTTATTGAAAAATACTGCCGTGTTTGATGTAGAATTAAGCATATAAGATCAGAAAAAATAGCCACAGGGCTGGCAGACTCTCTTCTTACTGCCAAATTTATTTAAATTGAGCTGCAAACTGAAAAACAGGGGAATTTTTCATAAAACTACCCGTTCAGACGGTTCTAATTTTCCTGACTTCCCCGATAATATGACTGTCTACTATGTCCCGGAAAGGAGACCTGCCTATGTATTGCCGGAATTGCGGAACCCAGTTAGCCGAAAACAGCAGCTTCTGTCCCTCATGTGGCGGAGAGCTTAAGCAAGAAAGGCCGGAAACTCCACAGCCTGCGCAGTATGGGGGGATGCGAGGATTCTCAACTCGCATTGCTGACCCCGCCTTTTCTCAATATGTTAAGAACAGCAACCGTTATGCAGGCATCTTTACTTTGATTCTTGCCGTTGTCGCTGTTGTAGGTTTCTATATCTACGGCGAAGCCGGCTCGGAAATGGAAAACCCGGAATCGCTCTATATAGGTTTAGCTATAGGCGGTATGTTTTTGCTGATTGCTCTTTTTCAGATCCTGGGCCGCAAACGCAGCAAAACCTGGGACGGCACGGTGGAAGACAAGAAAATCAAAAAGAAAACTGCCCAGCGTGATTATGGCGACGGCGATGTTCGCACTGAGGACTATCTGGAGTATTCAGTCATTATTCGCAGCGATGAAGGGAAAAAGCATGTGCTGACATGGACAAACACTGATGTGCTCTACAACTATTACAATATCGGTGACCGTGTTCGCCATCACGCAGGACTGAAGTCCTATGAGAAGTACGACAAAAGTGCTGATAAGTTTATTCCCTGCAATGCCTGCGGGACATTGTGCGACATCAAGGACGATAATTGCTTTCGCTGTAAATGCCCTCTGCTCAAGTGAGCGGGGAAGATGGGGCCGAGGCGGAAGGGTAAGACGTCGCAGATTCTGCGACAAATGAGGAAGACAGCTTTTCCAAATGGCAAAAGCATTTATAAAAATAGAAAAGGTGTGTGTTGATGATGAAAAAAGGAAAATTTGCTTTAAGTCTTGCCGCCATTGCGGTAATCGCCTTCGCCTTCGTGGTGCTCAGACAACCGCTTGCAGTGCTGCTGATTTGTGGCTTTGCACTCTTGGCAGAAAAGGATGAGTGGCTGAACAGGCAGACGATACAGGCCCTCCTGCTGATGATTGTATATTATTTAGCAGATCTGGTGATGGGCTGGATTTTCGGAGGTCTGGCCACATTTTTCGGCTGGGTCAAGCTGTTCAAAGTTGCCAGTGTTATGGCCACAATCGGCTCAGTAGTGGGAACTCTGCTCTATCTGGCTCTAGTTGTTTTCTCTGTCATTGCCATTCTTAAGTTGCTGGGCGGCAAGGATGCGGGACTTCCCGTGATCTCGAAGATTGCCAGTGGAGACTTTGTCATCAAAGCAAAAACTGTGCCTGCGCCCCCGGTGCAGCCACAGTATGCAGCTCCGCCGCAGCCTGCTCCGGCACCCGTGCAGCCACAGTATGCAGCTCCGCCGCAGCCGGTAGTTCCGCCGCAGCCACAGTATGCAGCACCGCAGCCTGCTCCGGCACCCGTGCAGCAGCAGTATGCAGCACCGATCCCGGCCCCGATGCAAGAACAGCAGGCAGCTACGCCAGTGCTAGAAGAGTCTCCTGCACCGGTTCAGCCAGACCCGCTTCCAGGCGCAAGATTTTGCTCTAACTGCGGTGCTCCCATGTATGAAGGGGCAATCTTCTGTGCTGAATGCGGCACAAAGGTTGAATAAATAACTCTGCTTAACCGAGCCGGTAAACTTTCTGTAAGCAGGGAAAACTGTAAGGAAACATACTCTCCGGCAGCCTGAGGAAAGAGGTTGAGGATGGAAAAGCTTGCGTGGCAGATCAGCCTTCCCATATTCAGGAACACAGTCATATTGAAACAGTTGGGCCTGGCCATCGGGATCCCCTTTGGCCTGGTTGCCCTTATACTTGCGCTTGCATCCGCGAACAGCCTCTATGCATTCTATGGACTGGGCCTCATTGCCCTGCTTTTCTTCCTGACCTGGCTCCTGCTGATGATAGTCTATCGTGGCAGATATGAGCTTGAGTATATTCTGGACGAAGCCGGCGTGATCTGCCGGACACAAAGCAGGCAGGCAGACAGGAACCGCATAATAAACAGGCTGACGATTGCGCTGGGATTACTGTCTGCCCAAGCAGTTACGGTTGGCAGTGGGATGCTGGCGCAATCAAGACAGGAGGTTTTTCTTCCCTGGAAGCGAGTCAGCAAAGTAAAGTATAAGAGAAAAAGTCACACTATACTGCTTCGCGCCGGCCTGACGGAACAAATGGCCTTGTTCTGCACAGCTGATAACTATCCACAGGTTGAAGGCGAACTTATGCGGCGAACAGCGAATTTAGCTGTTAAGTCTAAGGAGAAAGTGCTCTGATATCTGTAGACTAATTGTATTTTAGACAGAGAAGAAGGACTTAGCTGCCCCTCACAGCTTCTCATAATTATTCATAATCGTGATTAATGTTACAGAAACTGCTTGACGAAATTTCCTGATCCGTTATATACTTTAGTCAGGCTCCAGGGAATACCAGCAATGGACAGTATCTTGAAAACTAGCTACCGGCGGTGCAAATCACGGTAAGACTGTCGTCACATAGTTAGATCTGCATTTTCAGTAATTGAAAACTACTGAAAAGAAACAGAAGGAAGTGAGAGCTTCCGGAAACAAAGCAGAATAAATCAAGTGACGAAAGTTCTGGCACAAAACTCTTAAAAAAGTTAGGTGCTAAGAATAACAAAAGGTCGATAAACAGCTAGTGAGTAAAGATAAAAGAAATTATGGGTTCGCTGGAGCCCCCTTTTTTGCCCAAAAAAAGTTCTACATTCAGGGGTCTTCTCTGATCAACTCGACAATATCCGGGAACTGCCTTCCCTGTCCTCTGAAGTGCATGCCGTAACCACATAAAGAAGCATAAGATGTGTTAAAACCGATGTAAGCCAGAGGCAGAGGCAGCAGCTGCTGATCCTCATTGTGGAGGAGCGTACAAATCTGCAGGGAACGGGGTTTCTTCGCCTGCAGCTGTTGCAGCAGGAAGTGCATGGTGAAGCCGCTGCGCACAATATCAGTACATAGCAAAACATTCTGCTGGAAAAGATTTACGCTAGCATCCTGACGCAGAAAGAGCTGCGGCGACTCATTTTTATCCACCTGGTAGCGGCCAATGCTGAGGAAGTCAATGTCCGCGTCTACCGTAATTTTGCGTAAGAGATCACAGCCAAACATAGCGGCTGCCCGCAGATAAACCAGCAGAATAACTCCATCCGGAAAATCGCGGTCTATTTCCTGACCCAGGGAGCATAATCTGGCCTTAATCTCGTCTCTGGTGTAGCGGATCTGCTGCTCATATTCTTCTGCTGTCGGGATGCGGCGGCCCATTGTCAATACTCCTCGATTTCTTCATTATCAGTGTGGCAGGAGAGGCCGTTGTCGCTTAACATTTCGCCGGCGGTGCTGAGGCTGCGCAGCAGATGATCGTAATCCCGGCGGTAGACCATTTCAATTTTTGTACCCGGATAAAGCTCATTGAGCAGACGCGCTTTTTTCTTTTTTAACCCCGTATAGTGCTGATTCATCACAGTCAGTTCCAGATAGAGATTGTAATCCGGAAGATAGAAGTCGGGAGAAAAAGCCAGACTTACCTTGCCATTCTCATCCCATTCAAGGGGGAAAGTCTTCGGCTCATATATCCAGCGAATATTATACATATCCAATACCTGGGCAAAGGGGATTTCAGAGGGATCCTTCATAATCGTGCTGAACTCTTCTCTGTGCTGTACTCTTTTGGCTTCCTCTGCAGAATTGTAAAGAAATTCGCGGGCCATATGGTCTTTGTATACCTCTGCTATCAGCTTGACAGCAGCGTCAACAGAGATTCTGCCAGTGTTGAGCGTTACATGATAATGAAAGGGGTCCGTCTCTTCCGCTCCATAAAGCACGAGTGAGTAGCGGCGGGATTTTCGATCAGAACGGATCAGCCTTTCCCGGACCTCCTCCAGCGACATCCCTTTCCGTTCGGACTGGAAACGCTGCTCTCTGACGTGTACGGGAGCAGTAATGTAAAAGTGCAGGGCATGAGGATGATTGCCCAGCAGCAGATGCCCGGAAAAGCCCAGCATAACTGCGTTGTTCTTGTCGGCAAAGCTGGCCAGGCGTTCAGACAGAAGATCACGGAAAGTAATACCTTCCGCACATTCTTTCAGAAAATATTTAGGACTTTCGTTTAACATTCTGATATCGTTGGGATCGGCCACGTCCGCCAAAAAGTAGTTCATAGCTTCATTACGGTCGAAGAGGGGCAGACCAAGCTTCAAGGCCAGGCGACGGGCTATTTCCTGACCAAAGGCACCCCGCTGATAGCTGATCGTTATAACTGGCATAATTTCCTCCCGACCCCAGCTGGATATTTCTATATATTATACGCTAACACTGTATACACAGCTACTGGACTGCCGATGTTATGCTTGTTGATTAATTATTCTTATGCTAATATTTAGTCCTTAGTGAATCTGCAGTAAAACGTCGATTTCTAAGAAATACCAATGTTTCGGAAGAAACGAAAGAGGTCCAAGAAAAAATGGCAGACAAAACAATTACATGCAAAGACTGTGGCGCTGATTTTGTGTTCACAGAGGCAGAGCAGGAATTCTACCGCGAAAAAGGCTTTGAAAACGAGCCGGTTCGCTGTCAGAGCTGCCGCCAGGCAAGAAAACGCGACAGAGGGAGCAACCGTGGCCCCCGTACCATGTATCCCGCCGTATGTGCCGAATGTGGAAAAGAGACAGAAGTACCTTTCAAACCCAGCGATAACAGACCGGTATACTGCAGAGATTGCTACAGACCCAGAAATCGCTAAGACTGATGTTTTACGTCTTAAGGAACCTTCGCCAGCCGGAGGTTCCTTTTTTTATGCTTTAAGAAAAAACACATTACACTTGCAGCGATTATTGGTTATGATATTAAAGGAACAAATACGAGGGTTTTCTATATATACAGGAGGTAAGAATGAGCAGAGAGCTTGCTGAGTTAATTTTTCCGAAAGTCACAAGAAGTACTTCTGAATACGAGAAACTGTATCCGCTGCGGCTGGATGCGAAAGGAAAACAGCAATGCTGCGTGCGTTTTGCGCCCAGTCCGACCGGTTTTCTACATATAGGAGCTATTTATACGGCCTTAATTAATCGTCTGTTCGCCGATCATAACGACGGAGTATTTCTTCTGCGCATCGAAGATACCGATCAGAAGCGATCCGTGCCGGGTGCCGTCGAAGAAATCATCAGCAGTTTTGCTCTGTTTAATATAAAAGTAGATGAGGGTGCTACTTCTTCAGCCAGCTCCAAGGGTGAATACGGCCCTTATTTTCAGTCGCAGCGTAAGGAAATCTATGAGGCTTTTGCCAAAGAACTTGTCGCCCGTGGTGACGCCTATCCCTGTTTCTGCAGCCCCGAAGATCTGGAAGAGATGCGGCAGCGCCAAATGGAAACCAAGAGTCCTGTCATGGGTTACGCAGAATCTGATGCCCGCTGCCGCCAACTGTCCAGTGAAGAACAGATTGCCCGCATCAAAAGAGGCGATGATTATATTATTCGCCTGCGTTCACGCGGCAGTCATGAACAAACGCGGGTTTTTACTGACGGCCTGCGCGGTGAGCTGGAGATGCCGGTGAACAATCAGGATATCGTTATCATCAAGGCTGACGGACTGCCGACTTATCACTTTGCTCATTCTGTGGATGATCACCTCATGCGCACCTCACATGTAATTCGTGCTGATGAATGGGTATCTTCACTGCCGATACATGTTGAGCTTTTTGAGATACAGGGCTTCGATCTGCCGGAGTTCATTCATCTCAGTCCCATTCTGAAGCAGGACGGCAACTCTCGTCGTAAACTGAGCAAGCGGCTGGATCCTGAGGCCAAAGCCAGCTATTACATTGAAGTCGGTTACCCGCTGCCGGCGGTAAAAGATTATCTGATGAATATAGCCAACTCGAATTACGAGGATTGGCGCCGCGATTACCCTGACGCTGATATCGGGGACTTTCCTTTTGATATTTATAAGACAAGCGTCTCAGGCGCACTTTTTGATTTCGACAAACTGGGAAATATCGCCAAAAAATATGTTGGCAGTATGAGTGAAGCGGACATCATCGCAGCTTACAGCGAATGGCTGCAGGCTGATCTGGACACGGATGAGAATCGTGACAGCCGCCAGCTGATGCGCAACTGGCTGCAGGAACACAGGGCAGACTTTGAACATTCTATTACCATCTGGCACGAGGGACGTCTCGACGTCGCCAAGTGGAGTGATATCTACGAAAATTACCCCTACCTTTATGACAGGTCCTTCAGCGGACGCACGCCCACGCTGCCGGAGGATTTTGTTGAGCACAAAGACGACGTTATCAGCATTCTCCAAGCTTACTTACAGAGCTACGAGCACAGCGATGACAACAGCACCTGGTTCAGCAAGGTGCGGCAGATTGCTGTACAATTCAATTATGCTGCGAAACCTAAGGAGTATAAGAAAAACCCTGAACAATACAATGGCTCGATCGTCCACGTTTCATCTTATATCCGCTTCGCCATTACCCATGAGCTGAACACTCCTGACCTGCACAGCATGATTCAGTTTATCGGCGAGGAAGAAATGAGATTGCGGGTGGAAAAAATGATTTCAATTTTCAGCGAATTGTAACAAAAAAGGAGCAGGGGACTATGAGCAAAGAAGAGTTTCAGCTGCTGCTGGATCATAGTGTTGCAGAGGCCCGGACCGTCCTCTCGCAGGGCAAGGTGGCAGATTATATTCCCGAACTGAAAAAGGCCCCGGCGGAACAGCTCGGTATCGTACTGACCGACCTGGAAGGTCATATCTACGCCAGCGGTGATACGGAACAGCCTTTCACCATACAGAGTATCGTCAAGGTTTTCGCCTTGCTCTACGCTCTGGAACATCTGGGTCCCGACCAGGTTTTTGAAAAAGTGGGCATGGAACCCTCCGGAGCGTCTTTCATGGAAATGACGACCTTGTCAGATTTTTCCAACAAGCCCAGTAACCCCCTGATTAATGCCGGAGCGATCGTCATTGCTTCCATGATTTCTCAGCTGATAGACTTTGATCACTTTCTCGAATATATCAGCGGCCTCTGTGCCAGCGACGGTCTCAAGGTAAATGAGGCCGTTTTTGTTTCGGAATTAAATCACAGCGAACGCAACCATGCCCTGGCCTGGGAACTGAAACGCCTGCATTTGCTAACAAACAGACTGGATGAATCGCTCTGGTTCTATACACGTGGCTGTGCGGTGGAAATGACAGCCAGAGAATTGTCGCGCTTTGCTGTAATTTTGGCTAACGGCGGCTATGATCCGCTGACAGGCGAGCAGAAGGTAGATGCTGAAGCTGTTAAGATTACCCTGACGCTGCTCTTTACCTGCGGACTTTATAATGGTACCGGTGAATTTGCGGTTCGGATCGGCCTCCCGGCCAAGAGCGGTGTCGGCGGAGGTATCCTGGCAGCTGCACATCAGCGTTTCGGCATTGGAGCCTACGGTCCTTCGCTGGATATTTATGGTAACAGTATTGGCGCAATTGAGCTGTTGGGCGAGCTGTCGGAAAAATTAGACTGGCATACTTTTGCCTGGAATGAATAAATTGACACCTCGCACGGAGGTGAATACAATGACTGAAAGTTTGTTAATTTGTTCAGAATTATATAAAGCTGGCAGACCTTGTTTTTAAAGATTTAAGCAGCAAGTAATTTAGAATTTATGTTGAGGAGAGGCAGAATTTAATGAAGACAAAGTATATTTTCGTAACAGGTGGAGTCGTTTCAGGATTGGGGAAGGGAATTACGGCTGCAGCTTTGGGACGTTTGCTCAAAGCAAGGGGGCTGAATATCCGCAACCAGAAACTGGACCCCTATATCAACGTTGACCCTTCATTAATGAGTCCGACCCAGCACGGTGAAATATTTATAACTGAAGATGGAGCAGAGAATGATCTTGATATCGGTCATTACGAACGCTTTACCGATGTTAATCTGACAGCGGAAAGTGATATTACTTCCGGTCAGGTCTATCTCAATGTCATCAGCCGTGAACGCGCCGGCGAATATGGCGGCGGCACCGTACAGGTTGTGCCTCATGTTATTGATGAAATCAAGGATCATATCTATAAGGTCGGTGCGGTAGATGATGTAGACGTTGTCATTTCCGAAATAGGCGGTACCGTCGGCGACGTGGAAGGTCAGCCCTTTTTGGAAGCAATCCGTCAGGTTTCCTATGATGTAGGACGCGAAAATTGTCTCTTCATTCATGTCACACTGTTACCATATTTGAAAAAACCCGGAGAGATCAAGACCAAGCCCACCCAGCATAGTGTAAAAGAATTGCTCTCCTACGGGATCCAGCCTGACATTCTGGTTTGCCGGACCGAGAAGGTGATGACAGCGGAGATTCGTAATAAACTGGCGCGTTTTTGCAATGTCCGTTATGACTCTGTGATTCAAAATATCGACTGCGCTTCTGTGTATGAGCTGCCTCTGGTTTTGGAAGAAGAGGGACTGGCTAACGTTGTTTGTGAACGCTTACAGATTGCCCAGGGTGTTGAGCCGGAGCTGGATGATTGGATCAAGTTGCTTGAAATGACCCGTGCCAAGCGTCTGCCGATTAAGATATCTTTGGTGGGGAAATATACAGAACTGCATGATGCCTACTACAGTGTGCTGGAAGCTATGGAGCATTCTGCTGTCGGTCTGGGACTGGAAGTGAAAATTAACTGGGTGGAGAGCCAGCTGCTCGAGGGCGTTTCCGATGAAGAAGTTGCCCGGCGCCTGGGCGGTCCTGCAGGCATTATTATTCCCGGAGGTTTCGGACCACGCGGCATGGAAGGCATGATCCGGGCTGCCCAATATGCCAGAGAAGAAAAGATTCCTTTCTTTGGTATCGGTCTTGGTATGCAGATGGGTGTAGTGGAGATCGCACGCCATCTGGCCGGTCTGACCGATGCGCATACCGATGAGGCAGAAACAAACTGTCAGGATATTTTCTTTTTCGACAATCTGACGGAGGAACATCGTGTCTGTCTCAATGAGCTTAATTTTGCTGACTTACCCATGGTAAGCGGAGCTTTTGATTTTGATATTGAAAAGGGCAGTTTACTGCATGCCGTCTACGGCTGTGACCGGGCTTCGGAAAGACACCACCATCGCCGTGAGTTAAATCCGGCTTATATGACTCCTCTGGCTGCAACCGGCCTCAGGATGAGTTGCATCAACAGTGAATCGGGGAGAGTCGCGGCAGTGGAATTGCCGGATCACCCCTTCTATGTCGGCACGATCTTCCATCCGGAATTCACATCAAGACCGACCAGACCGCACAGCTTATTTCGTGCATTCCTGGAAAGTGCGCTGAAGCATAGTAAAGGAGAATAAAATGGCAAAGATAGATTCTGAATTATCAAGAACTTTTAGTGAGTACCTCCTGTTGCCGAATCTCACAAGCCGTGAGACAAATACGAACAATGTGTCCCTGGTCACACCTCTGGTTAAGTACCGGAAAGGTGAAGAAGAGTGTCCGATTAAACTGAATATTCCGCTGGTTTCGGCTATTATGCAATCCGTATCCGGTGATCGCATGGCCATAGCTCTGGCACGTTCCGGAGGTTTGGCCTTTGTTTTCAGCTCACAGGCGATCGAGTCGCAATGCGACATGGTCTTGCGGGCCAAGAAGTATAAAGCAGGTTTTGTCGGCAGTGACAGCAACCTGAAACCTGACGATAAGCTGTCAGATGTGTTGAAGCTCAAAGAAAAGACCGGTCACTCAACTGTAGCCATTACAGATGACGGCAGCGCTAACGGCAAGCTTGTCGGCATAGTTTCCAGCCGTGATTACCGGGTTTCCAGATTGTCGCCTGAAACTCCTGTATCCGAATTCATGACACCAATATCCGATGTGGTCTATGGAGAAGAAGGCATGACACTTTCTGAAGCCAATGACATCATCTGGGAGCATAAGATAAATCAACTGCCGATTCTGGACAAAGAAGGGCGTATGGTAGCTTTTGTTTTCCGCAAGGACTATGACCGGCATAAGGAAAATCCGGCGGAGTTTCTGGATGACCACAAACGCCTGATGGTGGGCGCAGGTATCAATACCCATGACTATAGGGAGCGTGTGCCTGCACTGATTGAAGCCGGCGCTGATGTCCTCTGCATCGACTCTTCGGATGGCTTCAGTGAATGGCAGAAAGATACCTTAGACTTTGTGCGCAAGAATTATGGCCCCGACTTTCCGGTCGGAGGCGGCAATGTTGTTGATGCCGAAGGTTTCCGTTATCTGGCCGATGCCGGCGCTTCCTTTATCAAAGTGGGTATAGGCGGCGGGTCTATCTGCATCACACGCGAACAAAAAGGTATCGGCAGGGGGCAGGCTTCAGCCTTGTTGGCAGTAGCTGAGGAACGTGACCGCTATTTTGCAGAGACAGGTGTTTACATACCGCTCTGTTCCGACGGCGGCATTGTGTTCGACTATCATATAGCCCTGGCCCTGGCCATGGGCTCTGACTTTGTCATGCTGGGCCGCTACTTTGCCCGCTTTGACGAAAGCCCGGGACGGACCTTATCCGTAAATGGCAACTATGTCAAGGAATATTGGGGTGAAGGGTCTGAGCGCGCAAGAAACTGGCAGCGTTATGAAACAGTTGGTGATGACGGTCAGATGCTCTTTGCGGAAGGTGTTGATTCCTATGTGCCTTATGCCGGAAAACTGAAGGACAATGTAGATAAGAGCCTGGCCAAGATCAGCGCTACAATGGTTTCCTGCGGCTCTTTAAGCATAGATGAATTTCAGCAGAAGGCACGGCTTGTGGTTGTTTCCCCGACCAGTATTGTCGAGGGCGGAGCGCACGATGTCATCCGCAAAGACAGCTGATTACAAGCTTTTCTGCAAAAAGAGGGCTGGTATGTTATCCTTCCTTAGTGGCAGCGTCCACTATATAAATAAAAACCTTTTAATTGAACAGAAAAACAGGGGGGTAATCTATGGCAGAAAAAGCATATGAACTAACCTATAACGGATTGAACGAATTGCATGCCGAGCTGGAGGACCGCAAGACCAGGGTAGCCGCAGACATCGCCGATCGCCTGAAGCAAGCGCGTGAATTTGGTGATATCTCGGAAAACTCTGAGTTTGAGGAAGCGACTCTGGCTAAAGTGGATAACGAAATCCGTATCCATGAAATTGAAACAATCCTGAAGAACGCTACTGTCATTGAAGAAAAACGTGTCAGCAAAACACGTGTCAGTCTGGGCGGACAGGTGCTTTTGCGTGATGAGGAGACCGGAGATGAGGAAGCCTATCTTATCGTCGGTGCCCAGGAAGAGGATGTTTTTAACGGCAGATTATCAAATGAATCCCCGGTAGGCTCGGCACTGATCGGCAAGCAGAAAGGCCAGGTGGTCGAAGTTAAGACACCATCGGGGATGCTAAAATACAGGATCATTGATATTTCGCTGCCTAAAGGAGTACATAATAATGACAAATGATCAGCTGACACAGGATGCAGCTACTGATTTATCTGATCAGGAACAGGTCAGACTGGATAAACTGGAACAATTACGAGCCGCCGGCGAAGATCCTTATTTGATTAGGAAATGTGATGTTGCCTATCATGCACAGGAAATAAACGATAGTTTTGACGAGCTGGAGGAAGAGACGGTGACTGTAGCCGGACGACTCATGAGCAAACGCGGCATGGGCAAGGTAGGCTTCAGCGATTTGCTGGATTCCACTGGCAAAATTCAGATTTTCACTAAAATTGATGTCTTGGGCGAAGACGATTATCAGAAATGGCAGTCGCTCGATATCGGTGATCTTGTCTGGATTGAGGGGCAGGTTTTTCGCACTAACCGCGGTGAAGTCTCTATTCGCAATACAGGCTGGAAACTGCTGAGCAAATCTTTGCGTCCCTTACCGGAAAAGTTCCATGGCCTGCGCGACACTGATACCCGTTATCGCAAACGTTATCTTGATTTGATTGTTAATCCCGATGTGCGCGATACCTTTGTCAAACGCAGCCTGATAATACAGACGATTCGTCAGGAACTGATGAAGCGTGGTTTCCTGGAGGTGGAGACTCCCCAGCTTAATACTATCGCCGGTGGAGCCGCAGCCAAACCCTTCGTGACGCATCATAATGCCCTTGATCTCGATCTCTTCCTGCGCATTTCACCCGAACTCTATCTGAAAAGACTGATTGTCGGCGGTTTCGAGCGTGTTTTTGAAATCGGACGCAATTTCCGCAACGAAGGTATGAGTACCAAACACAATCCTGAATTCACCATGCTGGAGCTATATCAGGCCTATACTGATTATCACGGCATGATGGAACTGACTGAGGATCTGATCGTCAGTGCAGCCCACGCTGTCTGCGGTGATCTTAAGGTCAGCTATCAGGGTATGGACATCGATCTTACTCCGCCCTTCCGCCGTCTGACCATGATTGATGCAGTCAGAGAATACGCCGGCATAGATTTTAACGAGATCGCGGATGATGCTGCTGCCCACCGGCTGATGGCGGAACGTGAAGTTCCTGAGGTCCTGCCCGAAATGACCCGCGGCGACCTTTTGAACCACTGTTTCGAACTTTACGCAGAGGAAAAGCTGATACAGCCAACTTTTCTGATCGATTATCCGATTGAAATTTCACCACTGACCAAGAAAAAACCGGGCAGTGACGGCCTGGTGGAGAGATTTGAGCTCTTTATCGGCGGCCGCGAGTATGGCAATGCCTATTCCGAACTGAACGACCCCATAGACCAGAAAGAACGCTTTGCTGATCAGATGAAGCGGCATGAGGCCGGAGACGAAGAAGCGCAGCTGCCGGACGAAGATTTCGTCGAGGCACTTGAGTATGGCATGCCGCCCACCGGCGGCCTGGGTATAGGTCTGGACCGCCTGGTCATGTTTTTGACCGACTCGGGATCTATCCGCGACGTGCTGCTCTTTCCGACCATGCGCCCCCTGCTGTAAGCTTTATAAATATTTTCAATTAGGAAGACGCCGCTTGTACAGAGCAGCGTCTTTTTTTTAAAAAAGGATTTAAGCCGTGACCTGACTGGTCAGCAGGGCCGGCCTTGTTCCAGCTAGTAGCTGCAGCTGCCAGCAAGTTAGCATCGGCTGACCCGGCACCGGAAACAGCGTCAGGGCCAGGCTTATCTGCAGTCGTGTTGTTTTGAGCAGACTAGGGTATAATTGTTCAGGATATGAGTATGAATAATAGCAGTAAAATTAATCCTGCCTGGCAGGGTTTCATTGATAGCTGTCTCGCCTGCCGGGACTGTGAACTGTCGCAAAGCCGACAGAATGTGGTCATCTGGCGTGGCTCCATAGATGCTCCGCTCATGATTGTGGGTGAGGGACCGGGGGCCAATGAAGATAAGCAGGGACTGCCCTTTGTGGGCCGTTCCGGTGAATTGCTTGATACACTCTTGCGCAGCTTTGAGCTGACAGAGGAAGATTACCACATTTGCAATATCGTCAAGTGCCGCCCGCCCGACAACAGAAACCCCCGGGAAGAAGAGGCCAAGGCTTGCCGCCGTCTGCTCACTGCCCAGATTCGTCTGGTCAAGCCTAAGGTCTTCCTGCTGATGGGGGCCACAGCCTACCGCTATTTTACCAGCGGAACTGAAGGTATCAGTAAAGTGCGCGGCAGGTGGATTGAAAGCAACGATTACTTCGTAATGCCGACTTACCACCCGGCCTACATCCTGCGGGACAACAGACGGCGGCCCGAACTGTGGCAGGATCTGTACGCAGTCAGGCAGAAATTGACTGAACTGGGTCTTAAAAAGCCACTATCTCAAGACTGAAAAAGTCTGTATTGCACAGTAAGAGACTGCTAGCCGCCGCAAAATAATTTGAGGGGGGAAGAAGTCATGTCGGACATGAACCCAAGCGCCAGAGAAGCAAACAGATTCGTCCTGCAATCACCCATGGTGCCCCGCGGGGATCAGCCTGCTGCCATCAAATCACTGGCAGCAGGGCTGGACCGGGGTATGAAAGCACAGACACTTCTGGGCGTTACCGGTTCGGGTAAGACCTATACCATGGCGAAAGTTATTGAAGAGACACAGCGCCCTGCTTTAGTCATTGCTCATAACAAGACTCTGGCCGGTCAGCTTGCAGCTGAGTTTACAGCCTTGTTCCCCGATAACGCTGTGGAATATTTTGTATCATATTACGATTACTATCAGCCGGAAGCCTACATACCTTCCCGCGATATTTATATTGAAAAAGATTCTGCCATCAACGATGAGATTGACCGTCTGCGCCACAAAACGACTTCTTCACTGCTGGAACGACGGGACGTGATTGTGATCGCTTCCGTATCCTGTATTTACGGTCTGGGTGACCCGGATGATTATGAACATATGAGGATATCTTTGCGTCCGGGTATGCGCATCGACCGTGACCTGATTATTTCAGAGCTGATACGCATTCAATACCAGCGCAACGATTACGAGACCCGGCGCGGTACTTTCCGGGTGCGCGGTGATACGTTGGACATCTATCCGACTTCAGCCGAGAGCATGCTCATCCGTGTGACTTTCTTTGGTGACGAAATTGAAGAAATCCGCGAAATTGATGCAATCACCGGACGCACGCTTAACGGCCGTAATTTCGTAACTATCTTTCCGGCCAGCCACTACACAACCACTGAAATCAAGATGCAGCAGGCGACTGTCTCGATCCAGATGGAGCTGGAAGAGCGTCTGGCAGAGCTGCAGGCTGAGAACAAGCTGCTGGAAGCTTACCGGCTGGAACAGCGTACCCGCTATGATCTGGAAATGCTGGCCGAGACCGGCTTCTGCAAAGGAATTGAAAATTACTCGCGCCATATGACCGGCCGTAAGCCTGGCGAGCCGCCCTATACCTTGCTGGACTTTTTCCCTGACGACTACCTGCTTTTTATCGATGAATCCCACGTAACAATTCCGCAAATCGGCGCCATGTATCACGGTGACCGTTCGCGCAAGGAATCACTGGTCAACTACGGTTTCCGCCTGCCCTCAGCCTTTGACAACCGGCCGCTGAAATTTGAAGAATTTGAACAGCGGATGGGACAAAGTATTTTTGTCAGTGCAACGCCATCGCGCTATGAAGCTGAGCACTCGGAACAGGTGGTCCAGCAAGTTATCCGTCCTACCGGTCTGGTCGATCCCGAAATTGTTATTCATCCTATTGACGGCCAGATCGATGACCTGATCGACCGTATCCGCCAGAGAACCGCCATGGGTGAGCGCAGCCTGGTGTTGACTCTGACCAAGCGCATGGCCGAAGATATGACGGATTTTCTGACAGAAGAAGGACTGGCTGTCGAGTATCTGCATTCTGATATCGTGACGGTGGAGCGGTTGAACATACTGAAAAGACTGCGCCGGGGAGAGTTCGATGTTCTGGTCGGGATCAATCTTCTGCGTGAAGGTCTGGATCTGCCAGAGGTTTCTCTGATTGCCATTCTTGATGCGGACCGTGAAGGCTTCCTGCGTTCTACCACTTCGCTGATCCAGATCATCGGCCGGGCTGCGCGTAACGTCAACGGCCAGGTAATCTTTTATGCTGATACTGTAACTAAATCCATGGATCAGGCCATCGAAGAAACCAATCGCCGCCGTGAGATCCAGCTTGCCTATAACAAGGAACACCGGATTATTCCGCAAACAATAAAAAAAGATGTCTACGAGCTCTATGACACGGTTGTTGACCTGGTCGGGGAGAAAGAAGCTTCCCTGATCGAAGATCAGGAAAGTTTTGAAGAGCAAATTGCCCGCTATGAAAGAGAAGATCTCCGCCGCCTGGAGAAGAACTTACAGAAGGCCATGGAAGACTTTGCCAAAGATCTTGAGTTTGAAGAAGCCGCCAAAATGCGCGACCGCCTGATTTCGGTGCGGGGCCAGCTGGCCGGACGCGATCGAATCTAGGGTCTGCACTAGTCTGATTTGCTGTGATAAACTTGACTTGTAGAAGAAGAAAACCCAACCGCCATGCGGCGTATAAATAAAAAGAGATCACGTCTGTAAAGGAGATAACAATGTCTGATACTATAGCTCAAAAGCGTTACCTCGACTGGGCCGAAAATCCGTCCTTTGATGAAGGCACACGTAATGAATTAAAGGCTATTGCCGGAGATAAAGCACAAATAGAAGACCGATTTTATCAGGATCTTCAGTTTGGAACTGCCGGCCTGCGGGGCATCATGGGGGCAGGCAGTAATCGGATGAATATCTACACAGTTGCCCGGGCCGCAGCAGGTTTTGCCGAGTCGGTCAAGCTGCAGGGCGCAGAAGCTATGCGCCGGGGTGTTGCCATTTCTTATGACTCGCGTAATAACTCAAGACTTTTTGCGGAACTCACAGCCCGGATTTTTGTCAGCCGCGGCCTGTCCGTCCATTTTTCCGATGAACTGAGACCTGTACCGCTCTTATCTTTTGCGACACGCCATTTTAATTGTGCCGGCGGTGTGATGATCACAGCCAGCCATAATCCTAAGGAATACAATGGTTTCAAAGCCTTCGCTGCCGACGGAGCCCAGCTGGGTCCGGATGCAGCTGACAGTGTGGCAGCTGAGATGGATAAAATTACAGATTTGCCCGGCGTTATTGCCGGCAGTCTCAGTCTGGAAGCAGCGCGTCAGACCAGTCTCTGGCAGGATATGGGGGCGGATCTCGATGCAGCTTACGATGCAGCGTTGCTGCAGAAGTCTCTGCAGGGCAATATCGTAGGCGAATATGCAGACCTGCCCCTTGTTTATACACCCCTCTATGGCACCGGCAACAAACCGGTACGGCGTATTTTGAAAAAATGCGGTTTTAAAAACATTCACGTAGTCAGCGAGCAGGAGCTTCCCAACGGAAACTTTCCGACGACCCCTTTTCCCAATCCGGAGTTGCCGGAAACACTTAATCTGGCCATAGAACTGGCCAAAGAGCTGAAGGCGCCTCTGGTTATGGCGACTGATCCTGACGCAGATCGCGTAGGTATCGCTGTTCCCCGGGAAGATGGCAGCTATTACACTTTTTTAGGCAATGAAATCGGCATTCTGCTGCTTGACTATATTTTGAGCACTAAGAAAAATCTGGGGATTCTGCCTGAGAAGTCATTTGTGGTCTCATCAATCGTCTCCGGGCGGCTGACGGACAGAATCTGTGCCGCTTATGATTGTGATCTCTACCGCGTCCTGACCGGCTTCAAGTTTATTGCTGAAGCCATACATGAGCACGAAGACCTGGCTGACGGCAAATTCCAGTTTGGTTACGAAGAGGCCTTTGGTTATCTGGCCGGCTCTTCCGTGCGTGACAAAGACGCCATTGTCAGCTGTATGCTTCTGGCGGAAATGGCTGCGGTAGCTGCCAGAGACGGCGAAACACTGCTGGACCGGCTGAATCGCATCTACGCCAGCTACGGCTATGCGGCAGAAAACACCGTGTCCATAGTGCGTGAAGGAAAAAGCGGCTCCGAGCTGATCAGAAACACGATGAGTGAACTGCGCAGTGACCCCTTTGATAAATTTCATTCTCTGGCGATTGAGAGTTTAAGTGATTTTGATAAACTGATCAGGATCGATGTTGCCGGCAACGAAGAAACTGCTTTAAATTATGCGCGCAGCAATGTTCTGCTATATGAAATGGAGGGTATAGATTTTTTCTGTATCCGGCCTTCGGGCACAGAGCCGAAGATCAAAATTTATTTTGGTTGTTACGCTGATACTCAGGAAGAATGTGATGAAAAACTGAGAATTTTGTCCGCGACAGTGCTGGACAGAATAGAAGGCCTGATGGGAGCAGATGCGTAACTCCTGATGACTTTTACACACCTGCATCTTCATACTGAATACAGTTTGCTCGACGGTGCTATTCGCATCGCTGATCTGCCGGCGCGCTTAAAAGAGCTGGGCATGAATGCCTGTGCCATAACCGATCACGGAGCCATGTACGGGATCCTTGATTTTTATCGCCGTCTGCGCAAGGAGGGTCTGAAACCCATTATCGGCTGCGAAGTTTATGTAGCACCGCGCCAGCATCAGGATAAAGATGCCGCCTTTGACCGCGACCCCTATCATCTGATTCTTCTGGCGGAAAACAATCAGGGTTATCATAATTTAATCAAGTTGGTATCGAAAGGATTTATTGACGGATTCTACTACAAACCACGGGTAGACCGCGCCCTGCTGGAAGAATACCATCAGGGTCTGATTGCTCTGACGGCCTGCCTCTCAGGTGAAGTGCCGCGCAAGATTATGCGGGGGCAGCTGGAAGATGCCCGGGCTGCAGCTTTATATTATAAAGAGCTGTTTGGCGCTGACAACTACTTCTTTGAAGTTCAGGACAATCAGATTCCGGAACAGAACCAAGTAAACTCACATCTGATTCGCCTGTCTAAAGAACTGGATATTCCGCTGGTTGCAACTAATGACTGCCATTATCTGAATAAGGGTGATGATTTTGCGCATGAAGTCCTGCTCTGCATGCAGACAGGCAAGAAGATGACTGATCCCGACCGGATGCGTATGAATTCCGACAGTTTCTATCTCCGTTCTCCCGAAGAAATGGCGGCATCTTTTTCCCATATCCCTGAGGCCATAGCCAACACGGAAAAAATAGCTGAACGCTGCAATGTTGAGCTGGAATTCGGTCAGATTTCGCTGCCGCATTTTGATACCGGCTCAGAAGAAAGCGGCCGTGACATGCTGGAACGCTTGTGCCGCCAAGGTCTGGATGAACGCCTGCAAAGACGGCCCAGCCATATTCCGCGTGCAGATTACGAAGAGCGCTTAAAGCGTGAAATAAAAGTAATTTCCAGTATGGGCTTTGTTGATTATTTCCTGATCGTCTGGGATTTTGTGCGTTTTGCCCGTGAACAGGGTATCGCAGTCGGACCGGGACGAGGTTCCGGAGCCGGTTCGCTGGCGGCCTACACACTCTTTATAACTGACCTGGACCCTTTGAAGTACGACCTGATGTTTGAACGCTTTCTCAACCCTGAACGCGTCAGCCTGCCGGACTTTGATATTGATTTCTGCTATGAGCGCCGTGGTGAAGTGATTGAATATGTCACAGAAAAGTATGGGCAGGACCATGTCTGTCAGGTGATCACGTTCGGTACACTGGCTGCCAGGGCGGTAATTCGTGATGTCGGCCGGGCACTGGATGTTTCCTATCAGGAGACTGACCGGATCGCTAAAATGGTGCCTAATGTGCTCAATATTACTCTGAAGCAGGCCCTGGAGCTCAACCCTGATTTAAAAAAGTCCTATCAGGAAGATGAATGTACCAGACAAATTATTGATTTAGCGAAAAAATTCGAAGGTATGCCGCGCCATGCCTCTACCCATGCTGCCGGTGTAATTATTGCCGGCAAAGCAGTGGATGAAATTGCGCCGCTGGCGCGCAATGACGAAGCTATTGTGGTTCAGTTTACCAAGGACGATATTGAAGATGTCGGCCTGCTCAAGTTCGACTTTCTCGGTCTGCGCACCCTGACAGTCTTACAGGAGTGCAGTGAACTGGTGGCGAAAAACTATCATCAGACCATTGATTTTGACGGTATGAGCTACTCAGATCCCGGTGTCTTTGAAATGATCGGCCGCGGTGATACGATTGGAGTTTTCCAGCTGGAAAGCAGCGGTATGACTCAGTTCATGAAAGAATTAAAGCCCAGCAACTTTGAAGACATCATTGCAGGTGTCGCCTTATTCCGTCCCGGGCCCATGCAGGAGATACCACGTTATGTTGAAAGCCGTCATGATTCCAGTAAAATCCATTACGACCACCCTTTGCTGGAGGCAATTCTGGAAGTGACCTATGGTGTCATTGTCTATCAGGAACAGGTTATGCGTATTGTGCGGGATCTGGCAGGCTTTTCTTTAGGTCAGGCTGACAATGTCCGTCGTGCTATGGCAAAAAAGAACCCTGAAGTTCTAGCCGGTTACCGCAGTCTCTTTCTGGATGGCGGCTGTGATGAAGCCGGCAATGAAGTCAAAGGTGCTGTTGCCAACGGCGTACCGCGCAAAATCGCTTCCAAAATATTCGACGACGTCCAGTCCTTTGCCGGTTATGCTTTTAATAAATCACATGCTGCGGCCTATGCCGCAGTTGCCTATGACACGGGCTGGTGCAAGTACTATTATCCTGTTGAATATATGGCAGCCTTGCTCAATTCCTATCTGGGTAATCTGGATAAGGCCAACATTTATGTGCGTGCAGCTGAAGCGATGAATATAGCGGTTCTGCCGCCTGACGTCAATCACAGTTCAGCACGTTTTACCACTGAGAACGCTTCCATTCGCTTTGCTCTGGCCGCTGTAAAAAATGTCGGCCAGGAGGCTGTAAATGAACTGGTCAGGGAAAGGGAAGAGCATGGTCTCTTCACTTCATATGGCGATTTTCTGCGCCGCTGCGGCAGTCTGAGCCTCAACCGCAAAATGATCGAAAGTCTGGTGCGTTCTTCCGCCTGTGATCAGTTCAATATATCCCGTTCCCAAATGATAGCGGTGATCGATCCTTATCTGGACCAGGTTCAGGCCTCACAACGCAATAAAATGGACGGACAACTCTCTCTTTTTGACTTTGTTGAAGAAGAAAGTCTGGCGGTAGCAGAGCCTGATTATCCCACCGTACCTGAGTTCAGCCAGTCGGAACGTCTGGCCATGGAAAAGGAGATGCTGGGTCTTTACGTCAGCGGCCACCCGCTGAAAGAATATGAGCGGGCCTTTTCCTGCCTGCCCCTGAGCTCGGCTCTGGATCTGGCTGAATCAGCCCGGAATACGGCTGTCATCGACGATTATAAGTTCATAAATGACAGCTTACAGGACGGAGATCATCTGATCACAGCCGGTCTGGTGATTGCAGACCGCGTCCTGCTGACCAAGCGCAACGAGCGCATGGCCTTTGTCACAATTGAGGACGCAACGGGCAGTTTTGAATTAATTGTCTTTCCCCGTGTATTTGAAGAATCACGCGAACTCTTGCGCGAGAATGAAGTTCTGCTGATTGCGGGCAGCCTGTCTCTGCGTGAAGATGAAGATCCCAAAGTAATCGCGGATAAAATTATGCTGCTGCAGCCGGACTGTGAACGTTTGCCGGACGCAATGCAAACAGGCCGTTCGCGACCAGGCGGAAACAGGCAGTACAATAACGGGCGTAAGAAGACGGACCCGGCCCGGCCGGCCTTTCCGGAAGGACAAGTCAGGAGCCGGATACAGCAGTCAGAAGCAGGTCCGCCTGAGCGCGAAGCCGACGCCGGTTTGTTGCCTAAGCAAGCGGGCAGCCCTCCGGTCAATCATCATATGTCCCTGGTGATCCGCTGTCAGCAAAAGCCATCCAGGGAATTTGTCGATGCCGTCAGAGCAACATGTTCTTATTTTTACGGCTCCATGCCGGTCTATATTTTTGCAGAAAAAGAAGGCAGGATTATGGACCAGCTGGAACTGCCCTCAGTAGCCCCTGATTCTAAAACCATTGCCATGCTGTGCCGGCGTTTCGGAGCTGATAACCTCAGCCTGCTGTGACCGGATTTTGCCTGACCGGTATAGATTATTTAAGTTAGCAGGTATAATCTACTAGTAGCTGATATATAGGAGAAGATATGGAAAATAAAGTAGTTTCGAACAAAGAATCTAAGCAGAAGAAAACCATTGCCATTCTGACTTCAGGTGGCGATGCTCCGGGTATGAATGGTGCTATCCGGGCTGTCACCAGAACAGCGTTGAATGCAGGCTTTCGTGTTCTCGGAGTGAGGCGTGGCTATCATGGATTATGTCACGGAGATATCATTGATCTGGACAGCCGCTCTGTATCAGATGTTTTGCATCGAGGCGGAACTTTTCTCATGACAGCCCGCAGTGAAAGCTTCGTAACTGAAGAAGGTTTGAATAAAGCTGTTGATATAACGGAAGTCTTTAATATAGATGTCATCGTCGCAATCGGCGGCGACGGTACTGCCCGCGGCGCCAAGTCTTTAGCGGATAAGGGTGTTCCGGTAATAGCGATTCCGGCTACTATTGATAATGATATCGGAGCCACGGAATATTCGCTGGGTTTTGATACTGCTCTTAATACAGCCATTCAGGCTATCGATAAGCTGCGTGATACTGCTTCCTCACACGAACGTTGTTCGGTGGTAGAAGTGATGGGCAGGGAATCCGGTTATATCGCTTTGGGCGTGGGTGTAGCATCCGGTGCGGAAGTACTCCTTGTGCCGGAGAAAGACTTTGATTTCAATGAAGACATCGTGCTCACGCTGATTAAAGATCGTAACGCCGGGAAACAGCATTATATCGTAGTCATGGCTGAGGGCGTGGGTCTGGCTTCTGATATGGCAAAACGCATTGAAGAGAAAACCGGTATAGAAACGCGTTCAACTCAGCTGGGCTATTTACAGCGAGGCGGCGCACCCAGTTTCCGTGATCGCTGGCTCTCCTCGCTGATGGGCGTCAGAGCAGTGCAGGCTATACTTGATGGCCGGCTTAACCGCATGATCATCCATAAGAACGGAGACTGCCAGGATATTGATCTGGGTGAAGCGCTGGCCGCGGAGAAACGACCCCTGCAAGCTTCTCTGGAAGTGGCAGATACTATAACAATTTAGCGAATGAATAGGAAAGACATGGCTGAAGAGGAAAAGGGAAAGAAAGAAAAACTGCATTTTGTGCCTAATGTGCCGAATATTCTAACCATGATTCGCCTGATCGCGATCCTGCCTTTAGTAATTTTACTGAGCAAGGGGCCTGAATATCGAACTTTATCATTTGTCTTATTCCTAGCCATCTGGCTGACAGATATTCTGGACGGCTATATTGCCAGAAATTATAATCAGGTAACAGACTTTGGCAAACTGTTCGACCCCCTGGTAGATAAGCTCTTCCAGATAGCTGTAGCCGTTACTATGGCAGTGACCGGACGTATGCCTGCCTGGGTGCCGTGCTTTATTATCGCCCGCGAAACACTGATGATCTTAGGCGGATACCTCTTGCTGAAGAATTATGAAGTGGTTGTCTACTCGGATGTTTTCGGTAAACTGGCTACTGTATGTTATGTAATCGCTTTATCGCTGCTCTTTGTCATTCCTGATGAGCCGGTCTGGCTGAAACATGTAGTTTTTATTCCGGGAACTGCTTTGTCAGTGATCGCGACCTTGAATTACGCCAGGAAGAATATCTATAATCTTAAAAACGGAAAAAATCTTACGCTATGATCTCCAGAAGCTTGCGGAAATTAGAGTTTTCCAGCATTATTCGCTTATTATCTGAGCAAGCGGATACTGAGCCGGGACGAAAACTATGTGAAAAGCTTGTGCCGGCTGCAAATAAGGCGGAAGCTGAAGCCCGTCTGCAGGAAACTGATGATGCAGTCAATCGTCTGTTGGAATATGGCGGTCTGCCTTTTGCCGGTATTCAGGACATTCATTCGCAGATCAGTCGTGCTGACAATGGAGCCGTGCTTAATGGCAGAGATTTGCTGCAGATTGCCGCTCTCCTGCGTACAGTTGTGCGTATGCGCCAGTCAGTTCCGGAAAGCTGGACGGCTGCAAAAAGAGAAGCAGCTGACGGAGACTTTCCCGGCCATGCCATCTACAATCGGATTGAGGCGCTGACGCCCTGTCAGAGTTTACTCGGGGAAATTGAAAGCTGTATTGCCGGTGAGGATGAGCTCTTTGACAGTGCCAGCCCCGGGCTGATGTCAATCCGCAGGCGAATCCGGGATGCCCAGGCTAATATCAGAACCGAACTGGAACAAGTTTTGCGCAAGCACAGTTCCGCACTGCAGGAAGCACTGATCACTGTAAGAGGCGACCGTTATGTTGTACCGGTAAAAAGCGAGCATCGCTCGGCTGTGCCCGGCTTGATTCATGACAGCTCCGCTTCAGGCAATACGGTCTTTATTGAACCTATGTCGGTAGTGCAGCTAAACAACAAAATCCGCGAGCTTGCAGCCGAAGAAAGGCATGAGATAGAACGTATTCTGGCTCAGCTTTCAGCCGGTGTAGCAGAGGAAACTGCAGCCTTAAAGCAGAACTTACAGCTCCTGACAGAGCTTGATTTCGCTATGGCCAAGGGCAAGCTGTCTCTGGATATGAAGGCAGCCGCACCCGCTCTTAATTCTGAGGGCAGAATTGTCCTGCACCAGGCCCGCCATCCACTGATCAAAAAAGACGATGTTGTGCCGATCGATTTCGAGCTCGGTATTAACTATCGCAGCCTGGTGATTACCGGTCCCAATACGGGCGGGAAAACGGTTACCCTCAAAACTTGTGGACTTCTGACTCTGATGGCGATGGCAGGTCTGCATATACCTGCACGCAGCCCTTCCGAAATAGCTTTTTTCGATCTTGTACTGGCAGATATAGGCGACGAACAGAGCATTGAACAAAGCCTGTCTACTTTTTCTTCACATATGAAAGAAATTATTGCGATCACCGAGCTGGCAGGGCCGGGAAGCCTGGTACTGCTGGATGAACTGGGAGCCGGTACAGATCCCTCGGAAGGAGCTGCCCTGGCCATAGCCATTCTCAACTTCCTGAACCGGACAGGAGCGCACACGGTTGCTACTACTCATTACAGCGAGCTCAAGGGCTATGCGATGAATACGGAGGGAGTGGAGAACGCCAGCTGTGAATTTGACATTGAATCTTTGCAGCCCACCTACAAGCTGCTGATCGGTGTGCCCGGGGTAAGCCATGCTTTTTCCATAGCTCAGAAGCTGGGTCTCAGCAGGGAAATTATTGCTGATGCCAGACAGCTCATCTCGGAAGAGAGTGCTCGTTTTGAACAGCTGATTACAGCAATTGAGAGCAGTCAGAAAGAAATTGATGACAAAAAAAGCGAGGCGGATAAGCTTCAAAGTGAGCTGCGGGAAATGCGCCGTACTCTGGAGCAGGAAAAAGAAAAAATAGCTAAAGAGAAACAGGAGCTTTTAGCCGGTGCTGAAGCGCAGGCAGCTGAGATTGTCAACAAGACCCGCAGGCAGATGGAAGAGATTATAGAGAGTCTGGAAGAAAAAAGAGCCGAACAGCGCCTGGGCCATCGTCTGGAAAGTGAACTGCGCGGGCAAATCAGCGAAGTGGAAAAAGAGCTGAGTGCACACAGGCACAAGCGCAGTACAGATCAGCAGCCGGGCGAAATCGAGATCGGTGAACGTTATGAGGCTATCGATTTAAATATTGAAGGTGTAGCAAAATCCTTGCCTGATGCCAAAGGCCAGCTAGTACTGGAAGCAGGCCAGATCAGCTTTTCGGTAGCAGCAGACAGACTGCGCCCCGTAGGCAAAAAACCGAAAGCTGCCGGCCGCAGGCCTAGGGCAGGACAAGCAGCAGGCAGGACAGCAGCAAGTCTGACCACAGAACGCAAAATGCACGCCACTACTGAACTTATGCTGCGGGGGATGAGGGCAGATGAAGCTATTGCTGCTATTGACCATTTCCTGGATGATGCTGTGCTTAACGGGATTTCACCGGTTCGCCTCATTCACGGAAAAGGGACGGGGGTTTTACGTCAGGTCACCCAGGATTATTTAATGCGTGATTCCAGGGTTGATTCCTTCCGTATGGGCGTTGAAGGTGAGGGCGGCGACGGGGTTACCGTAGCCAAGTTGAAATTGTAGATGACAAGTCTGCTTGAAGTTATAATTCGAGTGGTTTTGTGTATAATAAGAGAAAGATACCTTGTCTTATCAAAGGAAGAAGGTACCGTATGAATCAAGCTTATTTATTTAATCATGGCAAGAATTACCAAAGTTACAGGATGCTAGGTGCCCGCCCTGATGTCTCGGCGGAAGGGGAGAGAGGCTATCGTTTTGCAGTCTGGGCCCCGCATGCGGCTCAGGTCAGTGTCGTCGGAGATTTTAACGGCTGGGATCCTGAGATCGATTTCATGATCGCTTACGGCACAACCGGAATCTGGCAAATATTCATTCCCAATGCAGTCGAGTTTCAAAGGTATAAGTATGCAATCCGCACGCCAGATGGGCGTGTTTTGCTGAAAGCCGACCCCTATGCACGCCATGCAGAAACCAGGCCGAATACAGCCTCCATTCTCTACAATTATGAAAATGACTACCAGTGGGGAGATGCTGATTTTCGTGCGCGCAGGCGGCCGGCAGAAGAAAGTGCGCCGCTGAATATCTATGAAATTCATCTCGGCAGCTGGCGGCGCTATGCTGACGGCAATCCCTATTCCTATCGCGACATTGCCCCCCAACTGGCCTCTTACGTCAGGCAGCTGGGTTGTAATGCAGTGGAGATCATGCCTGTGATGGAACATCCGCTGGATGCCTCCTGGGGCTATCAGCTAACAGGTTATTTTGCCCCCACGTCACGTTATGGCCAACCGTCGGATCTGAAGTTTCTGATCGACACCCTGCATCAAAATAACATCAAAGTAATCCTTGACTGGGTGCCCGGGCATTTTCCGCGCGACGATTTCGGTCTGGCTAATTTCGATGGCCAGCCTCTTTATGAATATGCCGATGCTATCAAAGCTGAGCACCCCAACTGGGGTACGCTGGTTTTTGATTTCGCTCTGGCTGAGGTGCGTTCATTCCTGCTTTCCAATGCCTGGTACTGGCTGGAAGAGTTTAATGTTGACGGACTGCGGGTGGATGCAGTCTCCAGTATGGTCTATCTTAATTTCGGCCGCGACTATGCGGCCTCTGCCCGCAATGTAAACGGCGGTTATGAGAATCTGGAAGCAATCGCCTTTATCCGGGAAATGAATGAAATGATCCGGGAGAACTTCCCCTACAGTATTGTGGCAGCCGAGGAATCTTCCACCTTCCCCAAAGTGACCAGACCTGTGTCTGAAGGCGGATTGGGCTTTACTCATAAATGGAACATGGGCTGGATGAACGATACATTGTCTTATATGACTTCAGATTACTACGCCAGAGGTCAGGTTCATGACAAGATCACCTTTTCCATGATGTATTCTTTCAGTGAAAATTTTATTCTCCCATTTTCGCACGATGAGGTGGTCCACGGCAAAAAATCCTTGCTGGGACGGATGCCCGGGGATTACTGGCGACAATTCGCTTCTCTGCGCACCTGCTATATGTACCAGATGTCCTTCCCCGGGGCCAAGCTGAATTTTATGGGCAATGAATTTGCTCCTTTCATTGAATGGCGCTACTACGAAGAACTGGAATGGTTCCTTTTACAGTATCCCAATCACAAAGGCATGTTTGATTTTGTGACCACCCTGAACCATATTTATCTGGAAAACCCCGCCTTGTGGGAAGTAGATGATTCCTGGGAAGGTTTCGAATGGATCGTGACTGATGACAGAGAGAATAGTATATTTGCCTATGCCCGCTATGCTAAAGAGCAAAGGCAGACTATTGTTTCGGTCTTGAATATGACGCCGGCATCCTATAAAAACTATCGTTTACCGGTGTTGCATCCCGGCCGCTACAGATTGATCTTAAACAGCGATGATGCACAGTATCAGGGCAGCGGCTATGCCGATCTGGAACAGGGAAATACTGTTTTCTGGACCTCGGACGATAAGGAAGGTGAGCGGCTGTCGCTGGAAGACAAAATGAGAGATCTCGCTTCGCCTCTGGAAGCTGAGAAAGACGCAGCCGACTCCGGACTTGGCTATTACATCGATATGCCCCTGCCGCCACTTGCAGGCCTATATTTAGTTTACGAGGGAGAGGAAAAGAATTAAGCAGCGAAAAGTCTGTTAACTATTAAAATTCTTCAGTCTGCCCCGGATGAGAACGGGCTGAAGAAGGGACAGAAGAAAGGATGAGAAAATGGCGCATCAAAATGTGATAGCTATGATTTTAGCTGGCGGACAAGGATCCCGCCTCGGTGTCTTAACGGAGTTTCTGGCCAAACCGGCAGTTCCTTTTGGGAGCCGTTACCGGATAATTGACTTCCCTTTAAGCAACTGTTCCAACTCAGGCATAGAAGCTGTCGGAGTTCTGACTCAGTACCAACCACTGCAGCTTAACTCCTATATAGGTAACGGGCATTCCTGGGACCTGGACCGTAATGACGGCGGTACCTATATTTTGCCGCCCTATGTCAGCCAGGAAGGCAGTGACTGGTATCTCGGGACAGCGAATTCAATCTACCAGAACATTCCCTTTATCGACAGCTTCGCTCCCAAACATGTTGTCATACTGTCCGGCGACCACGTCTACAAAATGGATTATTCCAAAATGGTTAAGGCCCATACAGATGTCGGGGCGGATGCCACTATCGCAGTAATAGAAGTGCCCTGGGAAGAGACAGATCGTTTTGGCATCATGAACACGGATGAAAAGAAGCGGATCACAGAATTTGAAGAAAAACCTGCCCACGCCAAAAGTAATCTGGCTTCCATGGGTGTATATTGCTTTGACTGGCCCAACTTGCGCCGTTGCCTGATTGAGGACGAGGCCGATCCTGACTCTAAAAACGATTTCGGTCATAATATTATTCCGAAGATGCTGGCGGCAGGCCTGTATCTTCATGCCTATACATTTGACGGTTACTGGAAAGATGTAGGGACGATAAAGTCGCTTTGGGATACCAATATGGACGTATTGGATAAGCCGAACGAAATTGATCTGCATGACGATTCCTGGACCATCTACAGCAAAAACCCCCAGCGTCCCTCTCATTATTTCGGACCCGGGGCAGTGGCGGAGAAAATCGCTATCAGTGACGGAGCTGAGCTGTATGGCGAGGCCAGGCACTCAATCATCAGTGTCGGTGTGGTGATTGAAGAGGGTGCCATAGTTGAAGATTCAATCATCATGCCGGGTGCTGTCGTTAAATCCGGCTCTGTCCTGAAAAAATGCATAGTAGGCATGAACACAGTCATTGAGCCTTCTGTGCTAATATCACCGGAAACCTACGATGTGTGCTCATTTCTTAACGAGAAACTCTGTGAGGATGGTATTAGCGTCATAGGTCAGGATCTCATAATCCATAAGGGTGCCAGAATTTGCGGCAACTCCATGGTCGGTCCGCAAGATGCAGTGACCCATCCGCATATAGTTTCTGAAATGCCAAACAGGTATTCATATTAGGAGGTAGAAAATGTTAGTTAACGCAATGGGACTAATTCTGGCCGACAATCAGCGAGTTAAACTGGGACCTCTGAGCGAGCCGCGTGCGCTTTCAGCCATGCCCTTTGCCGGCCGTTTCAGAATTATCGATTTTCTACTCTCAAACATGGTTAACACAGGTATTAAACGGGTAGGTGTCATAGCTCTCACCAGGTATAAATCTCTGATGGATCACTTAGGCACCGGTGCCTCCTGGGATCTGGACCGCATGAATCAGGGGCTTTACCTGCTGCCCCCCTATATCAACCCTTTGACCCGCTCGTCAGAACGCTCAGACCTGACCAGTATTATCGATTATATCGAAAGCGGTTCTCAGGACTATGTTGTGATCACAGACTGCAACCTGGTCATGAATACCTTATACAATGACATTCTGGAAGCACATTTGGATTCGGGGGCTGCCATTACGGTGCTCTATAATCACGACGGTTTTGAATGTGGCCTGCCGAATATCTCGCTGACTTTGGACCAGGACCAGCGTGTGACTGATGTCCTGGTTGACGTGAATACGCCGCCCTCTGATATCAGTGCAATTAATGTCGCAGTCATCAGAAAAGACCTGCTCTTGTCACTTCTGCAGGATGCACGCTCCCGCGGAGTGACAGATTTTACCTTTGTCAGAATTTTGGAATACTATAAACAACTGGAAGTCAGAGGCTGCGAACACAAGGGCGGGATTTTCCGGATCAACTCCATGGCCAATTACTACAAAGCTTCAATGGGGCTTCTGGACGATGAACGCCGACATGAGCTTTTTTCCAGAAAAACTCCGGTTTACACCAAGGTTAAGAACAAACCGCCGTGCCTTGTCGAGCCCGGCAGCAGAGTGAAGAATGTTCTGGCCTCAGATGGCTGCGTCATTCAGGGTGATGTGGAGAATTGTGTTCTTTTCCGCGGAGTTACTGTCGGCAAAGGCGCCAAGCTGCGCAACTCAGTTATTTTCCAGGACACACAGATATCCAATGACGTCAATTTGAACCATGTCATTATCGACAAAGGCAGCGTGGTGAAAATGGGTGTCCGTTTATTAGGTCATCCCGGCTTTCCTGTTGTTATCGGGAAAGGTTCGATCGTATAAAACCCTTAGGAGTGGGTTCTGTTTATGAAAATTCTATTTGTAAGCTCGGAAATGAATCCATTGGCGGCAACGGGCGGATTAGGAGATGTCGTAGGATCCCTGCCGCAGGTATTGCGTCAGAAAGGACATGACGTACGTGTTGTGCTTCCGCTTTATCGTCAGATAAAACACGACTATTTTGAAGATCTCACCTTTATGCGCTGGGCCATGATTAAACTGGGCTGGCGCACTATGTACAGCGGCCTCTTCCGCCTTGACCTGAACGGGCTTCCCGTCTATCTGATCGATAACGAATTCTACTTCGGCCATGATAATCTCTACATAGACTACAGCTTCGATATTGAGCGCTTTTCCTTTTTCCAGCGGGCTGTCCTGGAGACATTGGGAGCGGAGATGGATTTTGAACCGGACCTGCTGCATCTCAATGACTGGCAGACCGGCATGATTCCTGTGATACTGGAAGCGCATTACAAATCTAAGGGCTATCATAAAGCTGTTAATTGTGTCATGACCATTCATAACCTGAAATATCAGGGGATTCACGGCCGCGAGCAAATTCAGGATCTCTTTGACCTGCCTGACGAATATATGTCAGAAGGCGGTGTTTTGAAGGACGGAGTTCCCAACTTCCTGAAGAGCGGCATCCAGTATTCTAACCGGGTGACGACCGTTTCACCCCACTATGCCAGAGAAATTATGACCGACTATTACGGCGAAGGTCTGAACGGTTTGCTGGCAGCTCAGGGCTGGAAGGTGAGCGGCATCCTCAACGGTATTGACACTGACAGCTACAACCCGGAAACGGATTCAGAACTTACTGCCAATTACAGCCCTCAGGCTTGGAAACGGGGCAAGGCAGCTTGCAAGAAGGCTTTGCAGGCCGAACTTGCTTTAGCTCAGGATCCAAAAACTCCGCTATTTGTCATGGTAACCCGCCTGGTAGAGCAAAAGGGCCTGGATCTCCTTCTGCATATTGTTGATGAACTACTGGAGGAAAATGTACAGCTGGTAATACTCGGAACCGGCAATCATGAATATGAATACCGCTTAACTGAAACTGCAGGCAGATATCCGGACAAGATGCGGGCCCTGATCAGGTTTGACGGCAAGCTGGCCCGCCGTATGTACAGTGCCGGTGACCTCTACCTGATGCCTTCTCTCTTTGAACCCTGCGGCCTGTCACAGATGATAGCCATGCGCTATGGCACCCTGCCGATCGTGCGCCAGACAGGAGGCCTGGCGGATACGGTGCAGGCCTATGACAAGTTTAAAAACACGGGTACCGGCTTTGGCTTCCTGAATATAAATGCCCATGAACTGCTTTTCACAGCCAAGGAGGCCATTTCTGTCTACCATAATAATCCGGATGCCTGGAACCACATGGTGCAGGCAGCCATGCGCAGTGATTTCTCCTGGGATAAATCTGCAGATGAATATATTAAACTCTACGAGGACATTATGAAGGAGACCTCTCAGATTGACTGATGTAAAACTGGATCATTACATTAATGACAAGCGCTACAGATCTCCGCTGGGGGCGGTAGCTGCCAATACAAAGCTCAGCCTGAGAATCGATGTTAATAAGCCGGTGGAGGAGGTGGAATCCGTCCGCCTTTATTATGCCTATGGCTTAATGCGATTCTTTTCCGGTTCCCTGCCCATGACCTGTGATCTTGCAGGCGGGGAAGAGAGTTCTTTTGTTCAGACTATTCGCATGGACGATGTGGCCGGCTTATTCTATTACTGGTTTGAAGTCCGGCTGAAAGACCAGCGTTATCGCTGGTGCTTTCCCGATCCGGACAGCTCATATCTTCAGGGGCATACACTTCTTGACAGCCTGCATTTTTCTCTTGATGGCACAGAAGAGATTCCGGGCTTTAAAGTAACGGTCTATGAAGAGGATTTTAAGACTCCGGACTGGATGAAGGGGGCTGTGGTTTATCAGATCTTCCCGGATCGTTTTAATCGCGGCGAGAATTTTGATAAAAAACTCTTAGATCCGTATCTCCATTATGAAGAACGGATCTGGCACGACGACTGGCTGGCAGAGGTCGACATCAAAGGCAAGCCCGGTTTTCCTTATGAAGCCAATGATTTCTTTGGTGGCAGCTTGCAGGGTATTAAGGAAAAACTGCCCTATATAGCATCTTTTGGTGTTGACTGTATCTATCTCAACCCGATTTTCCAATCGCGTACTAACCACCGCTACGATACCGGTGATTATTTCAAGATTGATCCGCTGCTGGGGACGGAAGCTGATTTTCGTGAGCTTTGCGCTGAAGCGGATAAGTATCAGATTTCCCTGATACTTGATGGAGTCTTCAGTCACACCGGCGCTGACAGCAGATACTTTAACAAATATGGCCGCTACGACAGTGTCGGTGCCTGGCAGGAAAAAACTGCAGGCCAGCTTTCCCCTTATACTGCCTGGTACAAGTTTGCCGGTGATACGGATGCGGAAGTGCCGGCAGTCAGTGCTGCCGGCAAAGACAAACTAGCCTATGACTCCTGGTGGGGTTTTGATAACCTGCCCAATGTCAGGGAAGAAGAACTGTCCTATAAAGAATTTATCTGCGGTGAAGACGGCGTTTTGGCTTACTGGTTAAAAGCCGGCGCCCGCGGTTACCGCCTGGATGTATCGGATGAAATACCCGATCCCTTCCTGCGTTCACTGCGCCGGCGGGTCAAGGCGGTCAACAAAGATGCTTATATCGTGGGCGAAGTCTGGGACGGACCCACATCTCAGATCAGTTACGGAGCTCACCGCGACTTTATTTTCGGCCGTACACACGATGCCACGACCAACTACCCGGCCCGCGCAGCTGCCTTTTCCTGGCTGCTGGGTGCTGACACAACGGAGCAAAGCTGCGCCAGATTTAATTACTACCTGCTGATAATGCCGCGGGAAGCCTTATACGTAATGCTGAATCCACTCGGCAGTCACGATACCGAACGCGCTGTGAATGTTCTGGCCGGAGTTCCGACACCGGCCAGACGTGAAGACCAGAAGAAACGCAGGCTCTCCCCGGAAGAACGGAGCAAGGGCGAAGGACGCCTGCTGCTGGCCCTGCTGATGCAGGTAGCTTTCCCCGGAGCGGTTCAGCTCTATTATGGTGATGAGCGCGCTATGGAAGGCTTTAAGGATCCCTTTAACCGGCGCACTTACCCCTGGCAGCAGGAAGAACCGGTTTTGACCGGCCTCTTCCGCACCATCTTGAATTTACGCCATGAGCATGCAGTTTTGCGCACCGGCGAGGTCGAAGTGAAGGCAGCCGATACAGATGTCCTCGCGATCAGACGCTTTCTCAATGCGCCTGCAGCTGAGGGCGGTGCCTGGACTGATGCCTTTGGCCGGCCTGCCGGGGGTGAAAAGAGTCTGACCTTCCTTTTCAATCGCTCGGAACATGAGTCTAAACCGCTCGCTTTGCTGGGAGGCGAAAGTCTGCCTGTCAGGACGGGGGCCCTTGTTTCCGACTCTGGGATCAAGTATTTCAGAACATAAAACTCAGCGCTTATTAAAACAGATAATAAAAAGGGCATCCCGGCCGAGATGCCCCTTTTCATTAATTAAAACGGAGTATTATTATTTCTGTTCCACATTGTCATCAGCAGCAGAGGCAGCAGGCAAACCCTTCTTCTTTTTCCGCTTTTTAGCCAAGTAGATGATCAGGATAATCAGCACGACCACCAGGATGACAGGGAAGCCCACGGCTATGCCGATGAAGAGATACTGGGCGACCAGGAGCAGAACTGTGCCCAGTCTGCCAAAACCATTGCTGATGAAGTATTTAACATGCTCCCAGGATAAAGGTTCGAGTTCGCTCGGCTTTTCGAGCAGGGGATCCTTCTCCTGATAGATTTCCAGATAAACCCGGGAATAGCTTGTCAGCAATTCTAAACGATTTAAGCGCCCCTGCAGGGATTCGAGCTCCAGGGTCAGCTGGTCAATTTTTGCCTGCACCTGCAAGGTCTCATCGATAGTGTCAGCGCTTGCCAGCATATCCCGGTAATGATTGAGTAGGTCGCGTGTCGTCGCAAGCCTGGTTTCAGTGTCATAGTAAGAATCGGTGACATCCTCGCTGGTGACCGACTGCCGCTCAACCTTGACGCCGCTGTCGCCGATCTGGCGCAAGAAAAGATCCAGCTTGTCACCGGGCACTTCAACCGTCATCTGTATATAGATGTAGTTATTGACTTGCTGCGAAAAATCCGAGACGAAGCCTCCGAGTGAACTCGCTTTACTTTCAATGTCAGCTTTAGTCTTGACCGGATCCGTCGAGACCACAGTCATATCCGCGTTTTTAATCACTTTCCGCGGTAAGCTCGGATCAGCCGGGCTTACAGAATCAGGGTCTATGGACGGCAGATCCATATCCTCATCAGGAGCAGCCGATCCGGGATATTCGTTGCCATATTCCGGTTCACGTGGTGCCTGATCTGTGCTCATAGCTGCGGAACAGCCGCTGATAAAAAGGCTCAGAAGCAGGAGCAGACTCAGTAACAGGGGTAAATATTTATTTTTTTTCATACTTGCCATCCTTTCTCGCAGGAGCTGACACTATTCTTGCAGTGTAAGCTTTAGTCAATTTTCCACCGGCAGCTTCATATTATTACACGATGCCGGGCATACCTGGAGAGACCGCCTGCCTTCGTCTATTAAGACAGGAATGGAGCGTGAATATTTGGCTTGCTGCCGTTTAGCCAAGCATTCAGATCTCTACATGCCGGAACAGTTCCGCTGCCATACGCCGGGCCAGCCAGGTAAAGAAGCCGGCCAGACCCAGGGCGAAGGCCAGCATAAAGGCACTTGTTATTGCTGAGTTTCCCTGAGTCACTGCATTGAGCAGGAAACTTAGGGCCACAACGACACCGGCCAGCCCCATGCTGCCGAACATGCCGATCATGGCCGACTTTGAATTTTTCACAGCCTGATTCTCACTGGTCCAGCTCAGGGTGGGGTATTTCATATCAATGCAGATCCCTGCCATCTGCACCGTATAGCAGCTGATCCAGCCGATTATAGTGGCGGCCAGCATCAGCAGCGGAGAAAACTTCAGGAAAGTACCGATGAACAGGATAGTCAGCAGCCAGAGCAGGCCGGATACTGATATGCCGGGAAAAACCCAGGCAATCAGCTGCCTGTGTGGGGCTGCCGGAATCAGTTTGCTGGTCTGAAAGGTCTGTCCCTGACGTGAAATAGCAGTGGACGACGCCATGTTGAAGCTGCCGAAAAAGATGCCGGCCGCGACCAAAACCATGACGACAATCCAGAGGTCTGACCGCCACCAGGCATCTGTCTGCAAGTAAGCCATCTGGTCTCCGAAAAGTGAGCCCATAGAATCACCGCCCGCTGTCCCGCCGACAAAGCCGCCGAGGATCATTGCCAGCGGCATAATTATTGACGAGAGTATTGTCTGCATAAAAAAAGTGGGCGACCTCAGGAGCAGTTTCCATTCCTTGCTGATCAGAGCCCGGGTCTGTGAACGTGGTTTCAGGGCTTTGCGGAACTCTTCCTGCGTTAAGACGCGTACCGCTTTGGAACCTTTGTTGCCGAGAACTCCCGGCAAATAGAGTTTACCGGCTACCAGCAGCATGATGGCTACACAGACCATGGTTACTGCTGCCAGCAGCAGGAGATACCACAGCGACTGCCAGGAGCTTGCATTTTTCAGCATCAGGTCAGCGAAGAGGGAAGAAGGAAGAAAACGAAGGCCTCGACTATAAACGCTTTCAGGTACCAGGAGCCCCGGTGTCTGCTCCATGTCCATTTGCGATGAGACCCTGCTCATCGATAGAGCAAAGGTCATGATAACCACCATGAAAACAAGATTGGAAATCAACTGGAAGCGATCCTTGTTGCGGGCAAAACGTGTGAAACGCATCAAAACGAAGACCGGAATCAGGAGGACTGCAAAGGGGGCAATTGAGCTGAAAATTACAAAGGGAAGAATCAGAAAATAAAAACCCACAGTCCGTCCTGCCACAATGGCATGGGCCAGCAGAGCCGGCAGGAAAAATGAGGCTACCGTAATAAATATGTATAGATAGACTTCTGTCAGCTTGGCGGCGACATAGGTTCCGGTCTTGATCGGCAAGGCCAGGAAAAAATCAATCTTGCTTTCATGATAAAGCGATGAAATTCCTTGCATGAAACCAAAAATGACAGTTATGATCGGTATCATAAAGGCGACTGAAGAGACAAACTGATCTTCCAGACCTGAAAGCTTGAGAGTTCCGGTCAGGGCTACTCCGAAGAAGGCGGAATAAATCATGATAAAGGAATAGGAAACAAGCAGGGCCAGCCAGGGCTTTTCGGCAAAGAGCGAAGCCCGTTTTCGCTTTTTCCCGGGCCTCAGACCTCCTGATTCACCAATGCCCCTTACCGATTCAGGGATCAGAACACGCAATAGAAGCAGATATTTTCTCATAGGCTGCCCGCTTCCTCCTCGCTGAGAGCAAAGGGGCTGAATTGTTCCTCTCCCACCATTTCCAGGAAAATACTTTCGAGAGAACTGTCGTCCTGATGTTTTTCTCTCAACTCTGCCATGGTGCCGACAAAAAGCAGTTTGCCTTCTGCAATAACCCCCAGCCGGTCGCAGACTTTTTCCGCTACATCGAGTACGTGTGTAGAGAAAAGCACAGTGTTGCCCTTGTCGGCATGCTCCCGCATCATATTTTTCAGCTGGTAGGAGGAGGAGGGATCCAGTCCTGTCATCGGCTCATCCAGAACCCAGGTAGGGGGGTTATGGATCAAAGCACCTATGAGCACAATCTTCTGCCTCATGCCGTGAGAATAAGATTGAATCTTTTGGTCCAGCACATTGCTCATGCCGAAGCGGTGCGATAAATCCTTGATGTGTTCGACACGCACATCCTCGGCTACCTCATAGACGTCAGCCAGAAAACGCAAATACTCAATGCCCTTAAGTCGCAGAAAAACATTTGGATCATCGGAGACAAAGGAGAGATTCTTCTTGGCTTCCAGCGGCTCTGCCACCACATCTATGCCATTAACCTTGATACTGCCGTGGTCGGGCAAAAGCAGACCGCTGATCATTTTTAAAGATGTCGTCTTTCCGGCCCCATTAGGACCTAAAAATCCAAAAATTTCATTATCGTAAATTTCCAGACTGAGACTTTCCACTGCCTGCGTCTTTTGGTCGTACGACTTGGAGATTTCATGAATACTAATCATCTGCAATCACCTCTGTTTTCTCCTGATACATATATACTATAGTACAAGTATTATATACGGCTATACAATATTATACTTCAGATAATAACCTTTAAAGAAGTACAGCTGGTGCAGAACAGGGCAGATTAGTGAAGTTTGCAAAAAGTTAAAAAAAACTGTTGACAAGCTTCAAAAAGCTTGGTATCCTAGCTAAGCGCCTTGCAAAAGAGAGGCGCGTCGGATCTTGAAAATTGAACAGTGCAAACACAAAGACGGGT
>ENA-UOOK01000128-UOOK01000128.1-fermentation-metagenome-genome-assembly--contig:-NODE-128-length-86543-cov-11.368907_pt1 | contig 86543 bp, 88 predicted proteins | sample MGYA00245777_ERZ724023 | MGnify/ENA primary metagenome ERZ724023 (study PRJEB28704, sample SAMN03018312) | fermentation metagenome | biome: anthropogenic terrestrial biome; feature: soil; material...
ACTCTGTACTGTTTTCCACCTGTTTCTACAATGGCGTACATAATATAAAACATCCTCCTCCCGCTAGGCTTTAATAATAGGGTAGCTTTCGCTTTATAAACCCTGCCCAAGCGTTATTTATACATAAGCTTATGCATTTTACGGTTCTTCGAGCTAGAAGTCAACTCTTCGGAAAGGAGTTTGCGAGCATGCTCTTGTGCTTCAGGAAGAGTTGCGTTCCCAGAGAGCATTCGAGCTATTTCTGCAACCCTTTCTTCTCCATCTATTTCCTTGATAGAGCTTTCATTTCCGTTCCGCATTACGACGAAATGTTGATCTGCCAGTGCGGCTATAGTCGCTTCGTGAGTAATAAGAATGACCCTACATTTCTCTGATAGTTCCCGTAATTTATATCCGGCAAGCACTGCAGCTTTTCCCCCAAGCCCTGCTTCAACTTCATCAAAAATGAGAGTCTCAGGAATTTGTTCTTGAGGGAGGGAGAGTTGCAACGCCAAGAGAAGCCTGCTTAACTCTCCTCCGGATGCGATTTTCATTACAGGACCTGGCGGCATGTCTCCACTTGCCAAGAGGAAAGAAACCTCATCAGCACCTGTACTTCGTATTTTCCCTAGGTCGGAAATTTCTATGGAAAACGTAATACCCTCCATAGCCATAGAAGCTAGAGATGTGTTCATAGCTTTTCCCAGGGAAAGAGCAGCTTCTTCCCTGGCTTTTCGAAGTTCCGCCGCCAGTCGGCTTGCTTCTTTGCGTAATTCTCGAGCGCGGTTTGATACCTTTTCTACCCTTTCGTAGCTTTGAGCTAACCAGGACAAGTTGTCATCTGCCTCTTGGCAATAGGCGATCAGATTCTCTATAGAATCAACCTGTGCGAGACGTTTCAGCTTTCGCAACAACCCTAATTTATTTTCTGTTTTTTCTCGATCCTCTATAAGATCGGGAAGAGGCTGGCTGTCAAGAAAGCCCTGTATTTTTTGCGCCATTTTTTGCAGATGGACAAGGGCTTCGTTCCCCTCAGATTGCCACTCTTGTCCAGCTTCTTTATAACTCGCTGGAAGTTGACCTATGTCTAGACATATATTCTCAAGAGTATCTGCGATTCCTTCTCCCGTCTTTCCACCAGTTATCTGGGCTAATATTTGTTCTAAACGGCCATGAGAGTTAATGAGAAATGTCAGGTTTTCTATCCCCTTTTCCCATATTTGTTCACTATCAGCGTCTGGAGAGAGCGTTCGAAAACTTTGTAATATTTTTTCTGCGTGTTGATAACGAGCGATAATCTCTTTTTGTCGACTTTCCATATCCCGAAGTTCTCGCTCTTTAGAAAGAGCTTCGGTAAATATTACTCTGAGATTATTTTGTATCTGAGCTATATCTTTTCCTCCATAGCTATCAAGAATATGCCGTTGTCGGTCTGAGTCTAGAAGTTCGAGTTGAGCAAACTGACTCTGGATTCGAAGTAAAGCCCCCACGCTTTCTGAAAATGTTGAAAGAGGGACAAGTTTACCTTGGAGAAAGGTTTTTCCTCTCCCGTTACGAGAAAATATCCTTTTTACAAAAAGGTTCCCTTCCTCTGGACAGATATCTTCAGGAAGTTTTAAATCGATTACTTCATTTTTAGCATTCATTTTAATCAAAATGCCCTTATAATTTATATCTATAACTTTAGATTTCAGCACCTTTTCCATCTCTTTCAATTTGCTTTTCATCGACATTGCTTCTTTAGCCATTTTAAAAAGTTCCATAATGTTGTCTCCAAATAAATTTAGCGGAATCAGAAATGTTAAAAATGCTGTTGATATATCAGAAGGAAATTTGTCAGTCAGACTTAAGGGGGAAGTTTCTTCCGAAATAAATATTCCCCAAATGTCCGAAGAACTTCAAAAAAAAGTTAAGGAACATATTGAGGAATGTACAGGTGTTCCTGTAAATGAAGTAAAAATAGAAATATCCAATGTTACAACTGCATCAAGAGTAGTAAAATAAAGAGCAGGGGTGTTTAAAAAGTGTTTAAAGAGATATTAGATAATATCGTAAATATTTTGAATACTAACCGAGGAAAAACTATAGGCGGGATAATAGGTTTTTTGATTGGAATTTTTATACTTACAGTGGGATTTTTTAAAACTTTGTTTATAGTATTGTGTATTTGCATAGGCTGCTATTTAGGAGGTAAAACCGACAAAATGGAGGCTTTAAAGCACTTTTTGGATAAATTTCTTCCGCAAGGTAAAAATAAGCAATAGTATATAATGTTTCTGCTAAAGGAGGATCATAATGGGAAGGAAATTGGCAAGGGAAGAAACGATGAAGTTATTATATCAAATGGATATGAACAATGATTATTCTGAGAGCAGTGTAAAAGATTTTATAGAAAACGGAGAACTTAATAAAGAAGAGAAAGAGTACATTTCTTCTTCGGCAGTTACTATTTTAAAGAATTTGGATACTATTGACAAGAATATTTCTCAAAATATCAGAGGGTGGAAAATAAGCAGACTTGCGAAGGTGGATTTGTCCATCTTAAGAATCGCCATATACGAACTTTTATACAGGGAGGATATACCTATAGAAGTATGCATAAATGAAGCGATAGAAATTGCCAAAAAGTATAGTACAGAAGAATCTTCAAAATTTATTAACGGAATGCTGGGAAATTTCGTTCGAACAATGGAGAATAGATAAATGGATAAATATTATGTTGGAATTGATACCAGTAATTATACTACATCTTTGGCTGTTATTGACGCTGGAGGAAACACGTTGATTGATTTAAGAAAGATACTTGAAGTGAAGAAAAATCAAGTTGGGTTGAGACAACAAGATGCAATTTTTCAGCATATGAAAAATTTACCTCTAATGATCGATAAGCTTTCAAATATAATTGATCCGGGAAATATTAATACTATATCCGTAAGTGTAGCTCCAAGAACAGTTAAGGATTCATACATGCCTGTATTTCAAGTAGGAAAAGGACAGGCATTTATTCTTTCTTCCATATTGAAGAAACCTTTAAAACAGTTTAGCCATCAGGAAGGGCATATAAGTTCGGGAATGTTAAATAGTCCTTTAGAAGATGAAAAAAGATTTCTTGCCTTTCACCTGTCAGGCGGAACTACCGAATTGTTATTAATTGACAATGAGAAAGATAATTTTGATATTAATATAATTGGTGGGACAAAAGACTTAAATATAGGACAACTTATCGATAGAATAGGAGTGGCAATGGGAATTAGGTTTCCTTGTGGGAGGGAATTGGATTATATTTCTCAAAAAGGAAAGAGGATAAATCTTAAGTTACCGATGAGTACTCATGGCACATGGGCCAATTTTTCCGGAATGGAAAATTATTTTAAAAAAATTTACGGCGAGAATATATATTATAGGGAAGATATTGCTAATACCCTATTCTATTGTATTTCACAATTTATTATTAGAATTGTTTTAGAAGCCTCCTATTTATACGATGTAAAATATATTTTGTTTATTGGAGGCGTTTCATCTAATTCAATAATCAGGGATGAACTTCTAAAAGGCTTAAATTATAATGATATTGAATGTTATTTTCCCAATACCGATATATGTACTGATAACGGAGTAGGAATGGCAAACCTTGGGAGAATAAAAAAGGGTCATGTTTGGGAGATATAAATATGGATATAAAACCTTTAAAGGTAAGTGAAATAAATTTTTATATAAAAAGACTTTTTCAAGGGGACCCGATACTTTGCAATGTGTGTGTAGAAGGGGAAATTTCTAATTTTAAACATCACTACAGCGGTCATATGTACTTTTCATTGAAGGATGAAAGTGGAAAGCTAAAATGTGTAATGTTTAAGAATGATAATCAATCCTTGAATTTTTCTTTGGAAGACGGCATGAAAGTTATAGCGTTAGGATATATATCCGTCTATGAAAGAGATGGGGATTATCAGTTATATGTTAGAAATATCAAAAAAAACGGAATCGGAGAATTATATGAAGCCTTTGAAAATTTAAAATTAAAATTAGAAAAAGAAGGTTTATTTAATATTGAAAATAAGAAAGCTATTCCTGCTTTTCCTAAAAAAATCGGAATAGTTACTTCATCTACGGGAGCTGCAATAAAGGATATTTTAAATGTAATTAAAAGAAGATTTCCCATTGCGGACATTATAATATATCCGTCTTTGGTTCAGGGAGAAAATGCAGCTTCAAATGTAATAGAAGGATTAAAGTACTTAGATTCAAGGAATGATATTGATTTAATTATTATGGGAAGAGGAGGAGGTTCTTATGAGGAACTGTTTTCCTTTAATGATGAAAACCTTGCAAGAATAATTTATAATTTAAATACTCCCGTCATCTCAGCGGTAGGCCATGAAAGAGATTTTACTATTGCGGATTTTGTTTCGGATTTAAGAGCTCCTACTCCTTCAGCAGGTGCAGAATTGGCTGTTCCCAAATTGAGTTTATTGAAAGAAGATCTGGAGAATTCCTATAAGAGTTTAAAATCCAATTTTCTATCTGTGATGAAGGGGAATTTTGTTCAGATGGAGTATATGGGAAAAAGGCTTAAAAATTCTAATCCAGCAAATGTCATCAATGATGATAAACAGTATTTGGATGGCATATTTAAACATTTAAATATTTTATTTACGGCAAAGTATAAGGAAGAAAAAAACAAGTTGGATTTATATAAGCATAAGCTGAATGTTTTGAGCCCTTTGTCATCTATAAAGAGGGGATATGGAGTAATATATGATGATAAAGGAATGGTAGTAAAATCTGTGGAAGAAATAAAAGTCGGAGATAACTTTAATGTTTTATTAAAAGATGGTATGATAAAAGGAAAAGTGGCAAAAATACAAAAAGGGGTACTTAAAAATGAATTTAAATAACGAATTGTCTTTTGAAAAGGCCCTCCAGGAATTAAAGGATATTGTAGATAGAATGGAAAGTAAAGATCTGACCTTAGAAGAATCTTTTGAAAATTTCAAGAGAGGGGTAGAACTTTATAAATATTGTTTTGATATTTTAAATAAAGTTGAAGGGGATGTAAAAGTATTACTAAAAGATGATAAAGGAAATATTTTGGAGAATGATTTTTATTTGGAGGACTAATTAATGGATTTATTACAAGAGATGAATAACTTGAAAGAAGTTATAGACAAAGAATTAAAAAACGTCATTAAAGAATGCAGTTATCAGAAAAAGATTGTAGAAGCTATGGAATATAGTTTGTTTACGGGAGGAAAGAGATTAAGGCCTATTTTGCTTTTAGAAAGTTGCGAGCTTTTTAAGGGAGAGTATGAAGATGCAATACCATTTGCATTGGCAATAGAGATGATACATACTTATTCATTAATCCATGATGATCTGCCGTCAATGGATAACGATGATTACAGAAGAGGGAAACTTACTAATCATAAAGTTTTCGGAGATGCATTGGCAATACTCGCAGGAGACGGTCTTTTAAATCTTGCCTATGAAACCATGGCTGAAAATATTATTAACAAAAGCCATACATTAGAAGATTACAGAAGGTATGTAAGAGCAATGAATGTTATAGCAAATGCTTCAGGAATATACGGTATGGTAGGAGGACAGGTAGTTGATATATTATCGGAAGGAAAGAATATTGAAAGAGACGAGCTTTTTTTTATGTATAAAAATAAAACTGCCGCTTTAATTCAAGCCTCATTGATTTCCGGAGGAATAATCGGAGGAGCAGGTGAAGAAGAATTAAAAAAATTAGAAGAGTACGGGTTAGCTATTGGCGTAAGTTATCAAATTAAAGATGATGTATTAGACTATAACAGCGGAGAAGATGATTCCAAAACCACTTACTTATCTTTTCATACCGTTGACGAGGCAAAAAAAGAAATTGAAGAACTTGACAATAATGCCATAAATATAGTTAAATATTTTGTGAATAAGGACAGAAATAGAGCTAAATTTTTTGAAAAATTTGCATATTATTTAACTGGGTGGAATAAATAATCATTTTATTATTGAAAATATAATTTTATTATGATATAATTTAAATGGCAAAGAAGTGGTACAGTATTCTAGTCAGTACAGCTATTTTTGAAAACGGGGCTAAAAATCCGTTAAAGGGCATATCGATGAAGTTCCTGGTTGAGGCTTTCGACGCCCAGTTGAGGGTCTTTTCTGGGAGTAAAAAGGATGGGGCGACTTGCAACGGCATGCAGGCGTTGACCCTGCCTTTGTGGAGACTTGTTATAAATACTATACAGTAATTATGACATGATAAACTTGTGGTTTTAATTGAATTACCGCATAGTAGCCTGCCTTGAGTGAAATAGGCGGATGATAAGTTCGATTCTACCTGATTTAGGCCTAAAATGTGTAGAATTATGTTATCGAAACCTAATTTGCAAAAGAGGCTGAGAAATAGGCTGACTGTCAGAGGAAAACTCCTAGACTGTTCAGATGAGAGGTATTTTAGGGATTACAGTGCGGACTAAATGGTAATCTAGCCTTGCTTTTGGCAACAGAGCAGAGATGGAATTAAAGGGAAACCACTGTTATGGCGACATGCAGTTTCTATCTGGGAAATCCAACTAGACCTTAAGCCGTAAAATTTACCTATTATACTGCCACTTTTATGGCTGATAGCAAGAGCTATCAGCTTTTTATTTAATATGGTCTTGGAGGTAAAATAATGGGGAAAAGAGGGAAAAAATTTTTTTCCAATGAATTTAATACTAAATGGATTACCTTTATATTGTTATGGACTTTTGGAATGTCTGTATTTTTTACTTTGATTTCAGAAAGTCTGTTAAAAGAGTTGAATATAATATTGGGTTTTTTACTCCTCGTAATTATAATACTTATTGGAATCATATTTGACATAATAGGGGTAGCCATTACTTCCGCGATAGAAAAGCCCTTTCATTCCATGGCTGCAGATAAAGTCGACGAGGCGGTATATGCAATAAAATTGATAAGAAATGCGGGACAGGTTTCAAATTTTTGTAATGATGTAATAGGAGATATATGTGGAATAATAAGTGGTGCCGTGGGAACTACAATTATTTATGAATTAATCGATATATATAGTATAAAACGGGGGACAATGCTTAGCGTTATTTTTACTTCTTTGATAGCAGCTCTTACCGTAGGAGGCAAGGCTTTTGGGAAAGAAATAGCAATTAAATATAAAAACAACATAATAATTCAGACTTCAAAGTTTTTTAAATTTATGGAAGAGAAATTTCATATTAATTTTCTTCCAGATTTAAAAAAGAAGAATAACAAAAAAGCTGATAAATATTAGGAGCGGTTTTATGATACAAAAAAGAATTGACGTTTTGCTGACAGAAAAGGGATTTGCTGACTCACGAGAAAGGGCTAAGAAGATTATTAAAGAAGGATCGGTATATGTTGGTACAAAAAAAATAGATAAACCAGGAGAAAAAATAGATGAAGACAGTGTTATAGAAGTTAAGAAAGACCCTCTTGTCTATGTTGGAAGAGGTGGTTTTAAACTTGAAAAGGCAATTAATGAATTTAATATAACTTTAAAGGGAAAGTCGGCTTTAGACATAGGAGCTTCTACGGGAGGATTTACGGATTGTATGCTTCAAAAGGGAGCAGGTATTGTAGTTGCCATAGATGTAGGTTATGGACAACTTGATTTAAAGATAAGAAATAATCCCAAAGTTATTGTGAAAGAGAGGACTAATATTAGATATCTAAAAAAGGAAGATTTAGATGTAGAAGGAGATTTCGCATCCGTAGATGTGTCTTTTATATCCCTTAGGTTGGTTCTTCCCGTAGTTAAAGAATTATTGAAAGGAGAGGGAGAAATGGTAGCCCTTATAAAACCTCAGTTTGAAGCCGGAAAAAATAATGTAGGCAAAAAAGGTATAGTCAGAGATTATAAAATTCATGAAAATGTTATAATAGGCTTAAGAGATTATTGTGACAGTATAGGAATGGGTATGTGCGGATTGACTTATTCTCCCATAAAAGGGAAAGAAGGAAATACAGAGTATTTATCGTTTATAAAAAAGGAATGGAAGACAGAAGAGGTTGTAGACAATAGCAGGATTAAGGAAGTTATTAAATCTGCTCATAAATTATTATAAAATATTATGATTAATTTCTGTACGAAGGAGGCAAACATGAAAAAGTATCAGCGACAAAGCAAAATTCTTGAACTAATTGAAAATTTTGAAATAGAAACCCAGGAAGATTTATCTAATTATTTGAAAAGGGCTGGAATTGATATAACGCAGGCCACTATATCCAGAGATATTAAAGAACTAAGACTTGTAAAAGTATTATCAAAGAATGGAAAATACAAATATGCATTAATGGAAGATAACAAGGAAGGGACTACGGAAAGGCTTATAAAGATTTTTAAAAGTTCAGTAATCGATTTTAATGTTGCCGAAAATATAATAATAATAAAAACATTGCCGGGAGCAGCTCAAGTTTGCGCTTCAGCAATAGATACTGCTAAAATTGATGGAATAGCAGGTTCTATTGCCGGAAATGATACTATATTTGTTGCGATTGAAAAAGAGGAAAAAACCGATTATGTATTAAAAATACTTACCAGTTTTCTTAATTAAATTGGAGGAGTAATATATGATTGTTGAATTAAATATTAAAAATTTTGCTATTATTGATAGCCTGAAGATTAATTTTTCTGAAGGGCTAAATGTTATAACCGGGGAAACCGGAGCAGGAAAATCAATAGTTGTAGATGCTATAAATTTAATTCTGGGGAGTAGAGCTAATAAGGATTTGATCAGAACAGGATGCGACAGAGCAATATTGGAGGGACTGTTTTATATTGAGAATTCCAAAGAAATCGATGATATTCTTGAAAAGTACGGCATTGAAAAGGAAGATAACAACTCCCTTCTTTTATCAAGGGAAATCTTTTCAACTGGAAGAAGTGTGTCAAGAATAAATGGACAAACGGTTACATTAAATATCCTAAATGATGTGACACAGAAATTAATTGATATTCATGGTCAACATGAACATCAGTCCCTGCTGAATGTAGGAAGTTACATAAAGTTGATAGATGATTTCGGCGACGATAAATTTAATATTTTAAAGAAAAAAATCAGTGAAGAATATAATCAAATTGTTTCTTTAAAGGGAGAGCTTAAAAAGCTTTCAATTGATTCAAAAGAAAAGGATAGAGAAATAGATTTATTAAAATATGAAATAGAGGAGATAGATAGTGCTAAACTTTCTGATGGAGAAGAAAAGAAAGTATATGATGAGTACAATAAAATGTCCAATATTAAAAATATTTCCTTAAATGTAGGAGAGATTATAAATATACTGGATTCGGAAGACTATAACAGCATTTCCGTATCGGATGGAATCAATAAGAGTATAAGTCTGATGAATTCGGTAAAGAGATATGATGAAGATTTAAATCAATATTCATCAGCTTTGGAAAATGTAAACTTTGAAATCCAGGACATTTCAAGAGGACTTAAAAATTATATTGAAAATACCGAATTCGATGAAGAAAGGCTTGCATTTTTAGAAGAAAGGCTGAATCTCATATATAAAATAAAGAAAAAATATGGGAACAGTTTAGAGGAAATACTTAATTATAAAAACAGTATCTCGGAAAGACTTTATCAACTGATTAATAATGAAAAGGAAATAGAGAGAATAAATAAAAAAATAGAGGAAACGGAAAATGAACTAAATAAAAATTCAACCATTTTATCGGAAATGAGAAAAAAAATAGCTAAAAAATTAGAATCGGATATTTCAAAGGAACTTCATACATTGAATATAAAAAATTCTATATTTAAAATAAATTTTAAAAAAATGAAGTATTATGGAGAAGAGGGATTTGATATAATTGAATTTTTAATTTCAACTAATTTGGGAGAAGAATTGAAACCATTATCAAAAATAGTTTCCGGAGGAGAAATGTCAAGAATAATGCTTGCATTTAAAACGGTCATTGCAAAATACGACAGAATACCTTGTTTAATTTTTGATGAAATAGATGCTGGGATCAGCGGAAGAACGGCACAAATAGTAGGAGAAAAGATTTATAAAATATCAAAAGGACGTCAAGTAATATGTATTTCTCATTTACCTCAGATTGCCGCATTAGCTGATACGCATTTTTCTATAAAAAAAGAAATCGTAAATGGGAGGACAAGCACAAAAGTTAAAATACTTAATTATGAGGAAAGAATAGCTGAAATGTCGAGACTTTTAGGTGGAGTGAATTTAACTGATACAACTAAGCTTCACGCAAAGGAAATGTTGGAAATGTCAAAAAAATTTAAAAAAATTACTTAGAACACTTTATAATTTAAAGTGTTTTTTTTTCCAAAAATTATTGTGCTTTACATATCAATAAATAATTACAGAGAATAATTAACTCTCAAAAAGGCTAAATTATATTTGCACAAAAAATTTTTTTTTGGAGGTGAAGATAGAAAAGGCAAGATTGGGAGAGTGATTTTTATTGACTAAACATTATAGACATAAAAGAATTTTCTGTAATTTTTTTCTGATTTTGTTTTTTATTTCCATTATACAATTAATCAGTGTTTACAGCTTACCGGTAGAAATAAATGTAATTAAAGGAGAGAATAAAGTTCTTGATATTCTTTTACCCTTTACCTTTGACGAAACAGAGTCAAATAATCAAATAGTTAAGCCGGTGAGTTATGAAAAAGATAATTCGTCTTTTAAAAGATCTTATAGTATAGATGGAATAGAAATAGGTAATACTGAGTTTCAATTTAAATTACTTGGATTAATACCTGTAAAAGATGTAAAAGTGAAAGTAATAGAAAGACCCTATTTAATTCCTGGAGGAAATTCCATTGGTGTAAAGTTAAATACAAAGGGTGTATTGGTAGTTGCAGTTGCAGATATTATAGGTATAGACGGTAAAAAATATAATCCTGCTAAGGATGCCGGAATAAAAGCAGGAGATAGTATAGTAAAGATAAATGGTCAAAAAATCAGAGATGCTCAACATGTGGTTGAACTTTTAAATGATTTAAAAGATACTCGTATAAAAGTAGAGATAGAAAGGAATAAAGCTAATTTTACAACCGAAGTAAAACCGGTAAAGAGCATGCAGGATAATTGCTACAGGCTGGGAATTTGGGTTAGAGATAAAACAGCGGGAATAGGAACATTAACATTTTATGACGAAAATACGAAAGTATTTGGCGCATTAGGTCATGGAATTACCGATATAGATACGGGCAAACTTTTAAGTGTGGAAAACGGCAAAATTATGAATGCTAAGATTTCTAATGTAGAACAAGGCAAAAAAGGAAGCCCGGGAGAAATAAGAGGAATATTCTATGAAACGGAAGGTACAATAGGAGATATAAATAAGAACACTTCCTTTGGTATATACGGAGATCTATACAATAATAGTCTGAGTAAATCAAAAGCTTATCCCATTGCATTTAAAGAAGAAGTTAAAGAAGGGAAAGCTTATATTTTAAGTACAATAGACGGAGAAAAAGTGGAGAAATTTGATATCGAAATAGTCAAAGCTTATAATCAAACAGTTCCGGAACAAAAAAGTATGATTATAAGGGTTACAGATAAGAAGCTATTGCAGAAAACCGGAGGAATTGTTCAGGGGATGAGCGGAAGTCCTATAATTCAAAATGGAAAGATAGTAGGTGCGGTAACTCACGTATTTGTCAATGATCCGTCGAAAGGATACGGATTATATATAGAATGGATGTTGAGACAGATAAAAAATAGTTATGATAATAGTGAATATTTAGAAATTAAAAGATAGGATTATTTTATCCTATCTTTTTTATAATATACTTTAATGTATACTTGACTTCAGGTGAGTTTCAAAAAAGACTTCCTTTTTAATAAATTTATATATGATAAAGAAATTGTATATATAAATATTACAAAAAGCTATTTTAAATGATAAATAACTAAGAAAAATTCTAAAAATGAAATTTTAGAATTTTTCTTATTCATATTAGAATTTGAATTATTATAAAAAAAGTAATTTTTATTTACATATCAGTAATTTAAAAATGGAAAACGTTTATTAAAAAAAGAGGATTAAAAAAGGTATAATTGGATTTAATTTATTTATCATTATGATGTCGATTATTGTAAATATCGGATAAAAAAATGATTTAATGCAATAAAATATATTTTTTATAAAAAAATATAAAAAATTTTGTAAAAAATACAAAGAATTAAATCTTAAATTGTGTTAATATTATGAAAAATAAATGGGTTGCATTGAGGAGATGAAAATATAATGAAAAAAGGATTTTCAGCAATAATATGTTTAGTGCTTATTGCAGTTATGTTAGTCGGATGTGGAAATGGGGGAAATGATTCTGAAAAGGGAGAGGCATCTGATAAAAAAATTGCCTATTATGCTTATAGTACGGAGCCATATATAAATTTGGATCCCAGTGTTGAATATTCAAACGGAATAATAGTTTTGCAAAATGTGTATGAAACTTTAACGAGATATGATTATAAGACTCAGAAATTAAAACCGGTTATTGCAGAAAACTGGAAGGCCAGTGAAGATGGAAAGACATGGGTGTTTAATATAAGGAAAGGAATAACATTTCATGATGGTGAAGCATTGAATGGAGAAGCAGTAAAAAAATCTATAGAAAGAACAAAAAATATGAACCTTGGAGCGGCCTTTATTTGGGACAGCGTAGAATCAATAGAAGTTACAGGAGAGTATGAAGTTACGTTTAATCTTAAATATCCGGCTCCCATAGATCTTATAGCATCGGCCGGATATGCAGCATATATAATATCACCTAATGCAATAGATAAAGACAGTGAATGGTTTAATGAAGGAAATGATGCCGGTTCAGGGCCATATAAAATTATGAAAATAACGAAAGGTGAAGAAGTCGTTTTCCAAAAATTCGATAAATATTGGGGAGGATGGAAAGAAGGGCAATACTCTAACGCTGTAATCAAAAAGGTTGCAGAAGGAAGTGCCAGAAGACAGCTTCTTGAAAAAGGTGAAGCACTTTTTGCCGACAGGTTTTCAAATACGGATTTAAAGGCATTAAGACAAAATGAAAATTTATTGGTAGAAAATAAGGATACATGGAGAAATGTAATAGGATTTTTTAACACGGAAAAACCGCCTCTTGATAATGTGGATTTCAGAAAGGCTTTGAGCTATGCATTTCCTTATGAGGAAGCAGTTGTAGATGTGAGGGAAGGACAGGCAAAACAATCTTTTGGTCTTGTTCCTCCGGGACTTTGGGGACACGATGAAAGCATTCCTCAGTATAAGTTTGATTTGGATAAGGCCAAGGAATATCTTAAAAAATCGGGAGTAGACCCAAATGGATTAAAACTTGAGATGACTTTTACGTCAGGAACTGAAGCCTATAGAAATTTTGCCCAGCTATATCAAATCAATCTAAAAAAACTTGGTATTGATCTTGAGATAAGAGAAATGAACTGGGATAACGTGTGGGAAAAATCAAAGAATACGAATCCCCAGGACAGACAGGATATACTTGTTATGAACTGGTGGCCTGATTATGCGAGTCCTATAAGCTGGTTTACAAGTTTAGTAAAATCGGAAGAAAATATAACATTTAACCTTTCATATATAAAGGATCCTAAGCTTGATTCTATGATAGAGGAAGCAGAAAATTTAATTGCTACGGACAGAGAAAAAGCTGAAAAAATACTTGTGGATGTTCAAAAAGAAGTGGTTGATAAATCATATTTTATTAATATATATGATGATCAGTCAACATGGGTTGTAAATAAGAAAGTAAAAGGATTTGAGTCTAATCCTGCTTATGAAGGAGTAATATATTTCTATGATTTGTATACAGAATAAAATTTGAATCACAAAATTTTAAAATTTACCTGCTAATAAGATATTTCCCCTCAAAATAAAAACAGATGCAAATTTAAGATATTAAATAATTATTTGCATCTGTTTTTATAAAAAAATAAAGGGGATTGTGATGTGAAAGATACTTCATGTAAATCTAATATAATTTAATTAAAAGGGGAAAGGCATATGAAAAAGTACATTTTTAAAAGACTTTTGATGGGGCTGGTTGTGCTGTTAGGAGTAATAACCATAACTTTTATTATAGCAAGAATCGTCCCGTCAGATCCCGCTGCAAAATGGGTTGGCGCAAGAGCTACACCGGAACAGATAGAAAAAGCAAAGATAGAGCTGGGATTGAATAAACCAATTCCTGTACAGTTTATAAATTATTTAAAAGATTTGTTAAAGGGAGACCTCGGAAATTCTTTAAGAACTCATCAGCCAATAACGAAAGAACTGGCAACTTACATCCCGGCAACATTGGAACTGGTTTTGTTTGGTTTTATACTTGCAATAATAATAGGTATTCCTATGGGGATATATTCCGCGAAGAAAAAAGATAAGGCTATGGATCATATAAGCAGATTTTTTTCAATAGGTTCGGTTTCTCTTCCAACTTTTTGGGTTGCATTATTTTTGCAATTGATTTTCTATAGAAATCTTGGGATACTTCCTCTCGGAGGCAGAGTAAGTACGGAGACAACCATTTTTTATAATTTACCTCATATTACCGGAATGCTTTTGTTTGACAGTTTGATAACAGGACAGTGGGCAATATTTTGGGATGCCCTCACTCACATAATTCTTCCGGGCATAACTATAGCTCTTTATCCTATTGGGCTTGTGGCAAGAATGACAAGATCAGCTCTCCTTGAAGTTTTAAATGAAGATTATATAACGGCATCAAGATCTTATGGTATTTCGGAAAGAAAGGTATTGTGGAATTATGCACTTAAAAATACATTGGGGCCGACAGCTACGGTGCTTACATTATCTCTTGGTTATACGCTGGTAAATACCTTTCTGGTAGAAACGATATTCAGCTGGCCCGGATTAGGGAATTATGTTTCAACGTCGGTTGTGACTTTAGACTATCCGGCAATAATAGGGGTAACTATATTTTCTGCTACATGTTATGTAATACTGAATTTGATCGCAGATATAATTATAGCTATGGACCCCAGAGTAAGAGTATAGGAGAAGGTGTTGAAGATGGAAAAAAGCACAAATAAAAATGTATTTATAGAAATTATGAAACCTAAGGTAAAGGAATTAAAACAATCATTTTATTTATTACAAAAGAACAGACTTACTCAAATATCCTTTTATGTAATGATAGTCTTGTTCCTAATAGCTGTATTTGCTCCTCTGATAATACCGTATCCTTCTCATATATCTAATGAGGCTAATATAGCAGATAAATTTCTTGCTCCTTCACGTACCCATTTTTTTGGTACAGATGAACTTGGAAGGGATATATTCAGCAGAGTAATTTATGGGACAAGAGTGTCCCTTACTACGGCAGTTCTTTCTGTTGGACTGGCATTAATAATAGGAGTGCCTTTAGGTGCCATTGCAGGGACTGTCGGAGGAATGTTAGATGAAGTCATAATGAGAATTACGGACATATTTCTAAGTTTCCCACCTCTTCTTTTGGCAATAGCCATGGTCTCCGTTCTTGGACCAAGTTTAAATAACGCCATGATGGCTATAGCAATATCTTGGTGGCCTTGGTACACGAGACTTGTCAGAGGGCAGGCCATATCCATGAAAGAAAGAAAATTTGTTCAAGCTGCTGAAACTATAGGGACATCAAAATTTAAAACAATCTTTAAACATATAATACCGAATACGATTTCACCGGTTATTGTACAGGCATCAATGGATATGGGTGGAGTTATTATGACTATAGCATCCCTCAGTTTTTTAGGCCTCGGTGCCCAAGCACCGACTCCTGAATGGGGCTTGATGATAAGTACAGGAAGAAATTATTTCCCTGATATATGGTGGTACAGTATATTTCCCGGGTTGTCAATATTCATAACCGTGTTGACATTTAATTTATTGGGAGATGGGATAAGAGAAATACTTGATCCTAAAACGAGGAACAAATAAAGGAGGAACGGAAAATGGCTTTTTTAGAAATAAAAAATTTAAAGGTAAACCACCATACCTTTGAAGGAACAAAAAATGTATTGGATATAGAAAGTATAAAGATTGAAAAGGGTACTACTTACGGAATTGTAGGAGAAAGCGGATACGGAAAGACAGTATTGGCTCTTACCATATTAAAACTGCTTCAATGTCCGCCGGGAGAAATAGAAAAGGGAGAGATATTACTTGAAGGAGAAAATATACTAAATAAAAATCAAAAATATCTTGAAAGGGAAATCAGAGGTAAAAAAATCGCAATGATATTTCAAGACCCTATGTCTACCTTAAATCCCGTATTTACAGTAGGATATCAGATTGTACAAGTTATAAAGAAAAATAAAAATATAAATGAAAAAGAAGCGGAAAAAGAAGCCGTAAAAGTACTTGAAATAGTAAAGCTGGCAGACCCTGAGAATATAATGAAAAAATATCCTCACCAGTTGAGCGGAGGACAGAGGCAGAGAATAATAATAGCCTTGGCTCTTTCCTGCGGAGCCGAACTTTTAATTGCAGATGAACCCACAAGAAATTTGGATGTTACTATTCAGGCAAGTATATTAAAACTATTGAAAGAACTTCAGGAAAAATTTAATATGACGGTACTTTTTATAGCAAATAATTTGAGCTTGGTTTCTGCATTTTGTGATAATATTGGAATTTTATATAAAGGGAAAATAATAGAACAGGGAAGGACATCTGAAATAATAGACAGTCCGAAAGAGCATTACACGAAACAATTGATTGAGGCAGTAAAATCTAAGAAGAAAAGAACAGAACAAATAAATGATAATGAAGTAATACTTGAAGTTAAAAATCTAAAGAAGTACTTTGAAGTTAAAAATGAGTTAAGCAAGAAAAAGGTGCTGAAGCTAAAAGCAGTTGATGATGTGAGCTTTGAATTAAGAAAAGGTGAAGTTTTAGGCATAGTTGGAGAATCGGGCTGTGGTAAATCCACCCTTGTAAATACCATATTGAAGCTCTTTGAGCCTACAGGAGGAAAAGTTATATTTGAAGGAGAGGATATATACAGCTTAGACAAAAAAAGCATAAGAAATATAAGGAAGGATATACAAATAGTATTTCAGGATCCCTATTGGTCTTTAAATCCAAGATGGCTTGTTAAAGATATAATTTCAGAACCTATAGATGTTCATGAACATCTTAACAGCATAGAAAAATTGGAAAGAGTAGATGCTCTGTTAAAGATGGTTGGATTAAAAGAAGATGCGGCATTTAAATATCCTCATGAATTCAGTGGCGGAGAAAGACAGAGAATAGCAATTGCGCGATCCTTAGCTTCCGAACCAAAGCTTGTCATCCTTGATGAGCCTACATCGTCGATAGATGTGTTTTCTCAGGCACAGATATTGGAGCTATTAAGGAATCTGAAAGATAAATTTGAGCTTACAAATATTCTTATATCTCACGATCTCGGCGTAGTCAATCAGATGTCAAATAAAATAGCAGTTATGTACCTTGGAAAAATCGTGGAATTTGGGACAGCAGATAAAATATTTGAATTTCCTCAACATCCTTATACAAAAGCTTTATTCAATTCCATACCGAAACTTGGTAAAGAAGGAATAGAATCATTGGTTACTTTGGAAGGCAATATACCGAGTCCCATAAATCCACCGTCAGGTTGTTCATTTCATACAAGATGCAAAAATGCAACAGAAGAATGTAAGAAAAGGAAACCGGCAATAACATATTTGGATAAAGAACATTATGTATCATGTTTATTATTTGAGGAGGGGCATAATGCTTAGACAAGTTATAGATTTATATGAAATTATGGATGATAAAAATGTTACAGGACAGGATGTAGTAGATGTTTTTAAAAATGAATCCGGTGATTTTGAATATAAAATAAACAGAGTGACTACGGACAAGGGAAGCACAGATTTTATATATATAAAAATAAAAGGTAGAAATGGAAAATCAATTGGTAAAAGTGCTCCTACCCTTGGGATAACGGGGACTCTCGGAGGTATAGGTGCAAGACCGAAATTAACCGGATTTGTTTCGGACGGGGATGGTGCTTTGACCGTATTGGCAGCGGGCCTTAAGATTCTGAGAATGAATAAAAAAGGTGACAGACTTGACTCCGATGTCATCATTACAACCCATATATGTCCTAATGCCCCTGTTGTAGATCATTTTCCCGTTCCGTTTATGGGATCATCGGTAGATGATGAAGATATAAATGAAAATTGCATATATGAAGACATGGATGCAATTATAAGTGTAGATACAACAAAGGGAAACGAGATTATAAATAATAACGGATATGCTATATCAAACACGGTAAAAGAAGGATATATATTAAGCGTAAGTAAATACCTTTTAGATATAATGAAAAGAACGACAGGCAAGATGCCGGTAGTATTTCCCTTGGCACAACAGGATATAACTCCTTATGGAAATAGGCTTTCTCATCTTAACAGTATATTGCAGCCTTCTACAGTTACAAAAGCTCCTGTATTGGGGATAGCTATAACAACTGAACTTCCTATAGCAGGATGTGCAACAGGGTCGACTCACTTGTTTGATATAGAACAGGCGGCAAGATATATAGTAGAAATAGCAAAAGAATTTCCTAAGAATCCAAATTTATTTTATGACCCTAAAGAATATAACATTATTAAAAGACTTTATGGCAGTCAGAGAAGATTTCAAACTAAGGGAGTTCAGATCAAGAAAAAAGTCGGATTGATTACTATGGGACAGGCAGCAAGAAGTGACATTACCGAAAATATAAATGATATACTTGAGCCTGAATTAGAGGTAATTTCCATAGGAGCATTGGATGGCTACAATTATGATGAAGTGAAAGAAAAATTTTGGCCTGCAAAGGGAGAACCTTTTATTGTGACAATAATAGGAGAAGACAAAATTGTTAAGATATCTGAAAATAGTGCATGGAAATTAGTCCAGAAAAAGATAGAAGAACTTGAAGAAAGAAATATAAAAGCATCAATGCTTATGTGTACAGGTAAATTTAAAGATTTCAATAAGAAATCCATGGTTTTACAGCCCGAGAAGATAATAAGGGCTACATTAGACGCAATTGGAGTGGAAAGAATAGGAATACTTGTGCCTGAGGAAGAACAGATCAGAGATTCATGTAAGCAGTATGAGAGATATAAGCCGATTATAAAGTCAGCAGAACCTTATGAAGATAAAAAATTTATTTCTGAAAAGGCAAAGGAATTTAAAAGTGAAGATGTAGATATTATTTTGATGGATTGTATGGGATATACGGAAGATATGGGAAATATAGTAGAAAAAGAATCCGGTAAAAATGTACTTGTGCCAAGGGTATTGGTAACAAGGCTTTTAAAAACTTTGGCTTGATATAGAAACTAAAAGATAAAACGGTGTTTTTGCTTAACTTAATTTTCAAATAAAAGGAGAAGATTGAAATGATAAAACTTACAAGACAGGATTTAATAGATATACTTTATGGTGCAACTATATTAGGAACCGGAGGAGGGGGAAGCTTATCTGACGGTATAAAAAAAATTGATGAGGCTTTGAACCTTAACAAGGAATTCATCCTTGTTGATTTTGATGAATTAGAGGATGATGATCTTATTGCTACTCCATACTCATGCGGAGCAATATCTCCCTTAACAGAAGAAGAAATAAAAAAATATGAAGGACTTCCGGTAACAGAAGAAGCTTCCCATGTTATTGCTCTCAGGGAAATGGAGAAATATCTCGGAAAGGAAGTAAAAGCAGTGATATCTACGGAACTTGGAGGTGGAAATACTGCAATAGCTTTTTATAGCGGAGCAATGGCGGGAAAGTATATAGTGGATGCTGACCCGGCAGGAAGGTCGGTGCCGGAACTTCAACATTCGACTTATTATTTAAACAATGTAAGTATTCATCCTATGTCCTTAGTAAATAAATTCGGAGAATCTGTCATAATTACTAATGTGGTGAATGACTTTAGAGCTGAATCTTTAGTCAGAGCTTTGGCAGTTGTAAGCCAAAACAGTATAGCGGTAGTAGATCATGTTGAACCGACAAAGACTTTGAAAAAAGCAGTTATAAGAGGTGCAATAACGAATGCTTTGAAAATCGGGAGAGCATATAGAACAGCAAAGGAAAATAATGAAGATATATCAGAAAAAATAGCGGACTCCGGCAAGGGAAAAGTAATATTTAAAGGATGTATCTTTTCCAATGATTGGGATACATTGGAAGGTTTTACTGTGGGAACACTTACAATAAAGGGAAGTGGTGAGTACAATAATGATGAATTTAAAGTATGGTATAAAAATGAAAATATAATAACTTGGAGAAACGGTAAATATGATGCGGTAGTACCGGATCTTATTTGTATATTTAACGAAGACGAAAAAGAACCATTATTAAATCCCTACGGAAAAGAAGGGATGAAAGTTTCCGTTATAGTACTTCCCGCGCCGAAAGAATGGACTACCGAAAAGGGTTTAAAGACTTTTGGGCCAAGGCACTTCGGGCATGATATAGATTGGAAACCGTATATATAAAGGAGAAAAGATGGAGATATTGCAAGTAACATTAACGCCGGAAGAATCAAAATATATTATAGCCCTTTCAATAAGAGAAGATAAAAGGATAAAGAAAGCTTTAGAGAAAGGGAGAATAGTGTTCAAAGGCGGAAGTACCGTTTCGAAAGTTTGCTATTTATTATGCGGAGAGAAGGTAAGTGTATGTGGAGTTGTAAGTAAAAGAGGAACAAAAATGAATATGGATTTCAGCGTTCCCCATGTAGCTATTTTGGAAGACGGAAAATTCTATGGCATTGATGATACTTTTTTTAGGGATATTAAAAATATAAAAAAAGATGATGTAATAATATGCGGGGCAAATGCAATAGATAATTATGGAAATGCAGCTATGATGGTCGGATCATCTCTTGGCGGAGAAGTACCCTATGCTCTTTCCAACTGGTATGGAGAAGGAATAAACATAATGATACCTGCAGGTTATGAAAAACTTGTTCCAGGAAATATTAATGATATAATAAAAAAAACAGGCAGATTAAAGAAAAAATATTCGTTTGGCATGGCAGTCGGTTTGGTTCCTCTGATAGGTGAAATAATAACGGAAGTAAGTGGAATAGAAAGGTTAGCTAAAGTAAAGGGAACGGTTATTTCTGCGGGAGGAATAGGTGAAGCTCAGGGAAGTATAACTATGGACATATCAGGGGAATCCGATGAGCTTGATAAAATCTATGAAATTATTTTAAAGACAAAACGTATGAAGAAAGATGATTATAATATATCAGAATGTAAATCGCCTAATGAGTATTGTAAGGATCATATTGCCTGTATATATAAAAGGATGAGTGGTGTTTAACTTTGTTTATAACAATATCTGATGCTTTAAAACTTCCTTCTTTAAGAGAAGGAGAAGTAGTTGCAGGGCTTGGAGGCTTAAACAGAAGAATCCATAGAGTAAGTGTATGTGAGTGTCCGGATTTGCCAATAGATTTGGAGATAATAGGGAAAGAAAATTTGCTGTTTGTAGAAGGAGAATTTTTAATAACAAGTTTTTATGCATTAAAGGATTCAAGGGATCTTCTTCTTGATACTATAAAATTATATAATAAATACAATTCGAGTGGAATTTGCATTGTAAAAAGATATTTTAAAGAAATTGATAAGTCGGTAATAGATTATGCAAATAAGGTAAATTATCCGATTATAATGATCAGAAGGGACATTCCCTATGCGGATATAATAATGGATGTGAGTAAAGCTTTATTGTCAAATCAGGACAGTCAAATAAATATATCCATTTTAAACGATATTTTAAACGAAAATAATACAAAAGAGGAAATTGTGTCCTTGGCCTATAGATTAAATCCGAGATTTTTGGAAAATATAAGCGTATTATGCATATCATTTGATAAATATGATGAGAGTAAGGCTAAATATTTAATGTCCCTATTTGAAAACAGACCTGATACTTTTTTAACCTTGTACTATAATTATATTCTAATGTTTGTTTATTCTGATAACAAAATAAGCAAAGAAGAAATGGATAGGAATGTAAAGAGGATGACTGCTATATTGGATTCACAGGTATCAAAATATAATATCGGAATAAGTAATTCCTTTGAAAAGTTGTATCAAATAAAAGCTGCAATCGAACAGTCAATATCGTCATGTAAAGTTTCGAAGTTTGAGGACAGTAAAACGGAGCTTTACAATCAGATAGGAACATATAAATTATTGATGACAATAAAGGAAAATGAAATCTTAAAAACATTTTATGAAGAATTTATGCAGCCTTTAATAGAATATGATTCAAATAAAAAAGGAGATCTTGTAAAAACTCTTCTACTTTATATAAAGCATAAGGGAAATATAAAGTCTATGGCTAAAGAAAGTTTTCAACATGAAAATACTATAAGATACAGAGTTTTTAAAATAAAAGAATTATTAGGATTTGAAGATAGAGAATTCGAATTTTTTGAGAATATATGTATGATATACAAAATATCAAAAATTTTAAAAATGTAGAAGGCAATATATCTTAATACAAATTTGATTTTAAGCAGGTTTCAAAGAAGGCTTCCTTAGTTTATTAATTTTTAATTGGGGCCTTTTTTATAACCCATAGGAAAATCCAATTTTCATTAATTTATATTTTCCGTTAAATGGGTTTCAAAAAAGGCTTCCTTAGTTTATTAATATTTTAATTGGGGCCTTTTTTATATTATTAAAAACAAAAATGATTAAAATACTACATTATCATAGAAGGAAATTAATTTTGTTTGTCGAATACAAAATAAAGATTAAAATTAGATACAGAGGGGGTAATTGTATTGGGGAAAGTAAACATACTTATTGCAGATGACAATAGGGAATTTTGTGACATTCTTTCAGAGTATGTCAGTATGCATGAAGATTTTGAGGTGGTAGGTATAGCAAAGGATGGTCTTGAAGCAGTTGATTTAGTGGCAAAGAAATTGCCGGATGTGCTTATATTGGATATTATTATGCCTCATCTTGATGGATTGGGAGTTATAGAAAAAATCAACAGCATGGTTTTAGAAAAGTATCCCAAAATTATTGTCTTATCGGCGGTCGGTCAGGATAAGATAACTCAAAGAGCTATTGAGCTGGGGGTGGATTATTATATTGTTAAACCTTTTGACTTTGAAGTGTTTATTAAACGATTAAAACAAATAACAGGTGTTAATGTTGAAAAACCAAGTCAAAGGCAATATATAAATATACCTAAGCAAACCTTTGTAAATCAAGAAAATAAAAATATGGAGGCAAAAATAACAAATATTATACATGAAATCGGAGTGCCGGCACATATAAAGGGATATTTGTATTTAAGAGAGGCTATATTTATGGTTATAGATAATATAGAACTATTGGGAGCGGTTACAAAGGAATTATATCCAAGTATAGCAAGAAAATACAATACTACTCCGAGCAGGGTAGAAAGAGCTATACGCCATGCCATCGAAGTGGCATGGGGAAGAGGGAAAATAGATACCATAGACAGTATTTTCGGATATACCGTTCATACCGACAAGGGGAAACCTACGAACTCAGAATTTATTGCAATGGTTGCCGACAAATTAAGACTGGAACAGGAAATGGCGGAGAGCAAAAGTTAGTAAAATCAAGTTATAGTCAGTAAACTTAAAAATTCAGAAACAGATATATTTATTTAAGAATCATAATATCTGTCTCTGAATTTTTAAGTTTAACTTTTTTATAACCTTATGCTATAATAAGATAATAAATATTAATTATAAGGCAATAATTTATGTAATAATAAGTTTGGAGGATAGCAATGATTATTAGAGGGAAGGTTAAGAAGGATAGGAAGACCAAAAATTTAGTTAAAAGATTAAAGTTGGGGGATATAGCCTTAATATCCCATAGGGACTTGGATGAAATAGCGGCCACTTCATTAGTAGAAAAAAAAGTAAAGTGTGTAATCAACTTAGATAAAACTATCAGCGGGAAATACCCTAATCAGGGGCCTTCAATTTTATTAAAAGCAGGAATACCCATATTTGAAACAGATAATGAAAAGCTTTTCGATCTTGTTAATGAAGGAGATACTATTGAAGTCAATGAAGATCATATAACAAGAAATGATGAAGTTATTTCTTCATGCCATCTTTTAGATGCGGAAGATATAAAGAGAGAGTTGGGTATAGGATATAAAAATCTTGAAGAAGAATTGGATAAGTTCATAGAGAATACATTGGAATATGCAAAAAAAGAAAAGGGCTTAGTAACCGGAAATCTTAAAATACCTAAAATTAAAACCAAAATTGATAAAAGGCATGTATTGGTAGTAGTAAGAGGAAAGGATTATAAAAGAGATTTAGAAGCTATACAGGCATATATAAACGAGGTTAAACCTATATTGATAGGAGTGGATGGGGGCGGAGATGCGATACTTGAATTTGGACAGATACCGGATATAGTTATCGGCGATATGGATAGCATAAGTGACAGATGTTTAAAAGCAGCAAAAGAAATAGTTGTACATGCGTACCCTAACGGAGAGGCTCCTGGGCTTAAAAGGGTTAAAGAATTGGGATTGGAGGCTGTAGTTTTTCCTGCTCCGGGAACAAGCGAAGACATAGCTTTATTGCTTGCTTATTCAAATAATGCGGATTTGATAGTAGCTGTAGGTACTCATAATAATATGATTGATTTTTTGGAAAAAGGAAGAAAAGGCATGGCAAGTACATTTTTAGTCAGACTGAAAGTTGGAGCAAAATTAATAGATGCAAAGGGAGTAAATAAGCTGTATCATGGACATCTAAAGATGAAATATATTATAGGGCTTGCAGTAGCTGCTTTGTTACCTATTATTGTTATTACTCTTATGTTTCCACCTATGAGAGAACTAATTGCATTACTGAAAATAAGATTAAGAATAATGTTTGGACTGTAAGGGGTTGATGAATTGTTACCTAATATGAAGTTTTATATTGTTTCCATAGCTTCAATTTTTCTTGCATTGGCTATCGGAATATATATAGGTTTTAGTTTGAATTCTAAGGATTTTCTGATAGAACAGAAAGAAGGCATTGTAGAGGGACTTGAAAAGCAATTTGCTGATTTAAGAAGTGAGAATGATAATTTGAAAAATGAAATGGAGGGGGTAGAAAAAGAAAATCAATTATACAAGGATTTCTCAAAGGCTGTATACCCTGAAGTCATTAAAAATAAATTAAACGGAATTAAAATAGCAATAATTGAAACTACAGACGATTATGTTTATTCAGGTCTGGGTCAAGATTTAAAAATGGCAGGAGGAAATGTAGTCAGTATAACTACGATAAAAGATGATTTTGATGATGAAGAATTTTTAAAGAAAATATATGAAAATCATAATATAGCAAAGAAGGAAGGCAAAAGCTATGTTCAGCAGGCCATGGAGGATCTGACTAATTATATAATTACTTCTGAAAAAAGCCCTATAATTGATTATTTAAATGAAGATAATATTATAGGTACTGTAGGGGAATATAATGAGCCTGTAGATTATATAATTGTTGCAGGAGGAACAAAGACTGAAGATCCTAATAGAGTTAATCTGATAGATAAAGAAATAATTGAATATGCCAAAAAAAATAGTATTCCTGTAATAGGAATAGAAAAGGAAAATGTTAATTATTCTTATATAAGTTACTATAAGGATCTAAGAATAACAACTGTCGATAATGCAGATACAATTATGGGAAAAACGGCATTAATATTGGCAATGGAAGGAAGGCCGGGAAATTACGGAGTTAAAAGTACAAGTGAAGAGTTAATACCTAATGTTAATTATCCTATAACTAATGAGTGAGGGGATGCGTTTATGTATAAGAAAGGGAAAAGCAGAATTGTTGCGGTGATCCCTGCTTATAATGAAGAGAATACAATAGAAAATACTATAAATGCTTTAAAAAAAATCAGTTTGGTTGATGATATTGTAGTTGTTGATGACGGATCTTCGGATAACACATGGAATATAATTAATGAAATGAATATACAGGCTATCAGGCTTAACGAAAATCATGGGAAGGGCTATGCTATAAAGGAAGCATTGAAGAAAATTGATTTTAATTATTTAGTGTTAGTTGATGGAGATTTGGGAGAAACGAGCAGTGAGATTGAAAAATTAATTTATCCGGTTATAGAAAATGTAGTAGATGTAAGTATTGCAAAGTTTCCCCAACCAAAGAAAAAGGGAGGATTTGGCTTTGTAAAGAAGTTAGCAAGATATGGAGTTTATAAATATACCGGAACTAAAATTAATACTTCTTTATCCGGACAAAGAGTGTATAATAAAAAAGTAATAGATAATATGTGCTATATACCGGATAGATTTGGGGTAGAAGTTGCTATGACGGTAGAAACTTTAAGAATGGGATATACCGTTGGGGAAATCGATGTGAATATGAGTCATAGAGAGACAGGAAGAAGTATAAGGGATTTTACTCATAGAGGTAAGCAATTTCTCGATATTTTTGTAACTTTAATAAAACTAAAATTCAAAGGGTGATTATATGGTCAAAGAGGCTATTATAGTTTTTGGCTTGAGCTTGTCTCTTTCTTGCATTTCAACTCCTTTTTTATTGAAGATGCTTGCTAAAAGCAATTGTTTATGCCAAAATTATAAAAATGAAGAAATTCCGGTAGGAATGGGATTGATGTTTATAATAGTTCAGGTAATTGTGCTAAGCTTTCTGTTTATTATAGAGAGAGATAACTATTTCTTACTGGTATACTCAGTTTCATTTGTATTAATGGGAATGATCGGAATGATTGATGATCTGATAGGAGATAAAAGCATTAAGGGATTTAAGGGGCATATCCGGGCTTTGACTAAAGGAACTCTTACAACAGGAATGCTGAAGGCGTTAATCGGTTTTTTTATTTCTTTGTTTGTTTCCATAGTTATCTCGGAAAACACAGCAGATGGGATTTTAAATATTTTTTTGATTGCTTTATTTATTAATTTTATCAATTTATTTGATTTAAGGCCTGGAAGAGCGTTAAAGATGTTTTTGTTTATATCGATTTTTTTCTTGCTAACTACAAAATTAAATGTGAGCTCTTTGGTTATTTTTTCTTTTTATGGAATAATTATTAGGTATTTACCTTTGGATTTAAAAGCTAAAGCTATGATGGGAGATGTGGGTTCAAATATCTTGGGTTTGACTCTGGGAATTTATTGTGCGTTAAATTATACTTTCCATATTAAATTAATTTATTTAGCGGTACTTATATTGATCCAAATTGTTTCCGAATTTTTTTCTTTTTCGAGTATAATAGAGAAAAGCAGATTTTTGAAATTTATCGATAATTTGGGAAGGTAGGAGGTTTTTAATCTGATTAGTTATAAAAAAGGAACAGTTTCAAAGATATTATCCGAAGATGAGAGTACGGTATGGTTTGAAGTTATCATAGAGGACAAAATAGAAAGGGCAATTAATTATAAATGCCTTACAGGTGAAGTCAGAGTAGGAGATGTGGTGATATTAAATACTACTGCGGTAAATCTTTCTCTGGGAACAGGCGGTTACCATTTTGTCATTTTCAATTACAGTAATTCCTCAAAAGAATTAGAGGGAAAAGGCCATATTATGAAAATGAGATATACCCCTTTTCAGATAAAATGTTTAAGTGCAGAGGAAGAAGACAGTCCATATCATGAAAAATTTAATTCTTTTAAATCCTTAGAGAAGAAAATTTTTATTTTGGCAGAAATTCACAGTATGCTTGCTCCTATTGCTGCTATGATTAAATGGCTGGATCCGACTGTAAAGGTTAATTATATAATGACGGATGGGGGTGCTCTTCCTATTGGTTTTAGCAATACGGTAAAATTGTTAAAGGAGAAGAAAATAATCGATAAAACTGTTACTATAGGACATTCCTTCGGAGGCGATTTGGAGTGTGTAAACATCTATACAGGATTAATTGCTGCAAAGGAAATACTGGAAAGTGATATTACGGTTATATCAATGGGACCCGGTATTGTAGGAACGGGAAGTAAATATGGGTTTAGTGGTATTGAGCAAGGTTATATATCCGATGCCGTTAATAATTTAGGAGGTACTTCTCTGATTGTTCCAAGAATCAGCTTTAAGGATAAGAGAACAAGGCATCAGGGAGTAAGTCATCATACGTTAACAGTATTGGGAGAGGTATCGAATACCAAAAGTACGGTTATTATTCCATTATTAGGGGAAAAGAAAAATAGTGTTATTAATGAGCAATTTAAAGAGCATAATATATTTAAGCGCCACAATGTTGTATACGAGGACGGAAAAGATATTGAGGATGCCATGAAATATTTTGATTTGAATATTACTACTATGAATCGGGGATATAAGGATGATGAAGAATATTTTATTACATTGGGAGCTGTAGGGAAATGGGCTTTAAGTTATTTAAAGAAAGGGAGGTAGAAAGATGGGCTTTGAAGAAAAGACTATGAAAACCGAAAAGATATATGAAGGCAAAATATTAAATTTGAGAATAGATATGGTGGAACTTCCTGATAAAAAATATTCAAAGAGGGAAATTGTAGAGCATCCCGGTGCAGTTGCTATTGCTGCTTTAACTGATGATAATGAAATTATATTGGTTAAGCAGTATAGAAAAGCGGTAGAAAAAGAATTGGTAGAAATACCTGCAGGAATGTTGGAGATTTCAGAGGAACCAAGAGAAGCCGCTGTTAGGGAATTGAAAGAAGAGACCGGGTTTTCGGCCGATAAAATGGAGTATATATGTGAATTTTATACATCTCCGGGCTTTACAAATGAGAAACTTTATCTATTTTTGGCAACTGGATTAAAAGCGGGAGAATCTCATCCTGAGAATGATGAATATATCGATGTTTTAAAATTTAAATTAGATAATTTGGTCGACATGGTTTGGAAAGGTCAGATATTGGACAGCAAAACAATAATAGGGGCCTTTGCTGTCAGCAGTTATTTACAAAATAAGAGATAAATAAGATAGTGATAATATCCTCCTTTTAAGCATAATATTTTATATAAAGCTTGTTCTATTGAAAGGAGGATATATTTTGCAAAATAAATTGAAAAGCGGAATTTATAAATATTTCAGGGAAAATTTTGTTTTATATCTTGTAATGTTTATTTGTCTGATAGTGGGAATTGTTGCAGGTGCGATTACAATTAAGATTTTAAATGATACTCAGAAGACAAGTATCTTAACCTTTTTTAATTCCTTTTTTAAGGTGTTGGAAAATAATGATTTTAACAGTACGGAAGTGTTTAAACAATCTCTTTGGGATAATTTGAAAACAATATTTATTATCTGGGCAACAGGGCTTATAGTTATAGGAGTAGCCGTTATACCAGTTATTTTATCAATAAGGGGTTTTGCCCTGGGTTTTACCGTAGGATTTCTTGTTAACGAATTTGGATTAAAGGGTTTTTTATTTTCTTTATTAGTTGTATTGCCTCAAAATTTATTTATTATTCCAGGTATCATTTCTATATCTTCCGCAGGAGTGTCATTTTCTATAAATAGGATAAGAAGAAGAAAAGAAAGATTATACAGGAATAATCTTATTTCGGATATTATCAATTATTCGTTTATAGTATTACTTTTTGCGATGTTAGTTATCGTTGGAAGTATAATAGAAGGATATGTAAGTCCGATTTTTATGAAATTTGTTACAGAAATAAAGTAATATTTTTAGCATAAAGGGGTATCTATATGATTGAGATTTTAAAAAAATTTAAGAACTATCTTTATGAAGAAAGAGGATTATCACAAAATACTCTTGATTCATATTTAAGAGATATTCAATATTTTCAAGGATATCTAAAAACACATACAAACGTTGAAAAGATGGAAGAAGTAAATAAGACCTTTGTAATTACATATTTAATTCAGCTTCAAAAAGAAGGAAAGGCTTTTGGAACTATTTCAAGGCATTTGTCATCGCTGAAATGTTTTTATCAATATTTGTTTTATAATGGGCTAATAAAAGAAAATCCCACTTTAAATTTAAAATCACCTAAATACGAAAGGAAAGTGCCAAAGGCTTTAACTTTAGAAGAGGTTGATTTACTTCTTTCTCAGCCAGACATCAATAGTTTTAAGGGTCTGAGAGATAAGACAATGCTTGAACTGATGTATGATACCGGAATGAGAGTTTCCCAAATTATTGAATTAAATGTTTCCAATGTAAACTCTGACATAGGCTACATTGAATCAAACTTTGAAGGGGGACGAGTTATATCCTTAGGAAATTGTGCTTTAAAATATTTAAATCTTTACATCGGCAAACTTAGATGTCAAGATTTTAGAGAAGAAGAGGAAGCTCTTTTTGTTAACCTTAGTGGTAAAAGACTTACAAGGCAAGGGTTTTGGAAAATTGTTAAGTATTATAAGGAAAAAGCGGGAATTGATAAAAATATTACCCCATATACCTTAAAGAAATACATCCAAAATAATGGGAGGGAACATTATGAATCTATTAGAAAAAATTAAGGAGAGCGGAGATTATATTAAAGGGAGAAGAGATGATAATCCTTCAATTGGACTGATATTAGGGTCGGGACTGGGCATTTTGGCAGATGAGATAGAAAACAGTACCGTTATTCCTTATAAAGATATCCCTAATTTTCCCTTATCTACAGTTGAAGGACATAAGGGACAATTGGTATTGGGAAATTTACAGGGGAAAAAAGTGGTGGCAATGCAGGGTAGATTTCATTATTACGAAGGATATTCTTTGCAGGAGGTTACTTTTCCAGTCAGAGTAATGAGATTTTTAGGAGTTGAAAATCTTATAGTTACTAACGCAGCGGGAGGAGTGAACAAAGATTTTAGGCCCAAAGATCTTATGATTATAAAAGATCATATAAATTTAACTGGACAGAATCCCTTAATCGGTAAAAATTATAATGAATTGGGGCATCGGTTTACAGATATGACCCAAGCATATGACAGAGGGTTAATAGATGCGGCAAAAGCCGCCGGGGAAAAATTAAATATAAATTTGAAAGAAGGAGTATATTTGTGGCTTACAGGTCCCAATTATGAAACTCCCGCAGAAATAAGAATGGCTCGTGTGTTAGGAGCAGATGCGGTAGGAATGTCAACTGTTCCGGAAGTAATAGTTGCGGTCCACGGTGGTATGAAAGTACTCGGCATTTCTTGCATAACTAATATGGCCGCAGGTATATTGGATAAACCTTTAAATCATGAGGAGGTTATTGAAACTTCGGAAGTGATTAAGGATTCTTTCATTAAACTTGTTAAGGAAATCGTTAAGAATATTTAAAGAGGTGCTATTAATGAGAATGTATGACATTATTAAGAAAAAAAGAGACGGGGAGGAACTTTCTACTGAGGAAATCAACTTTTTTATAGAAAACTATGTTAGAGATATAATCCCTGATTATCAGGCATCTGCTTTACTTATGGCTATATATTTAAAAAAGATGAATGAAAGGGAAACCCTTGATCTTACGAAAGCAATTATTAATTCCGGAGAAACTGTGGATTTATCCGATATTAAAGGAATTAAAGTTGATAAACACAGCACAGGAGGAGTAGGTGACAAAACCACTTTAGCTCTCGGACCAATGGTTGCCGCTTGTGGAGTGCCTTTTGTCAAGATGTCCGGAAGAGGATTGGGTCATACAGGAGGAACGTTGGATAAACTTGAGTCCATTAAGGGATTTCGAGTAGAATTAACAAGAGACGAATTGATAGATAATGCAAATAAAATAAATATTGCTATATGCAGCCAGTCTTCCAATATTACTCCTGGAGATAAAAAATTATATGGATTAAGGGATGTAACTGCTACTGTGGATGATATTTCTCTAATAGCAAGTAGTGTTATGAGTAAGAAACTTGCTATTAAATCTGATGCCATCCTTCTTGATGTGAAGATAGGCAAAGGAGCATTTATGCATGATTTGAAAGACGGAATTGAGCTTGCAAAGGAAATGGTTAAAATAGGTACAGGATACGGAAGAAAAACCATTGCTGTACTTACCAATATGGATGAACCGTTAGGATACGGAGTAGGAAATGCCTTAGAAGTAAAAGAGGCGATAGAAACTCTCAAGGGGAGAGGACCAAAGGATTTTACCGAACTATGCCTTATTCTCGGAAGCAAGCTTTTAATTTTATCCCAAAAAGTAAAAAATGAAGACGAAGGCAGAACTCGAATAAAAGAAGTAATAAACAACGGAAAGGCTTATGAAAAGTTTTTGGAATTAGTAAAATATCAAGGCGGAGATGTAAATTTTGTAGAGAATACGGATTTACTTCCAAAGTCTACTTATATCTTTGAATTGAAATCAAACAAAGAAGGACATGTGAGATCAATAAATGCAGAGGAAGTAGGAAAATGTGACATAATATTGGGAGCAGGCAGACAGGTTAAGAATAGCCCCTTAGATCTTTCAGCCGGAATAGTATTTAGTGTGAAGGTTGATGACTTTGTTAAAAGGGGAGATACTCTCTGCTATATCCACAGTAACAGTATTGAAAAGGAAAATGAAGTGGCGGAAAAACTCATAAAAATAATAGAAATCGGAGAGAAAAATCCTGTTGAGAAAAAGCTCCTATACGGAGAAGTAACTAAAGATGAAGTAAAACTTTATTAGAAGCAGACAAAAATATTTTGAATTTTAAATTTTGTAAAGAATTAACAATTAAATTTATACCTCCTTATTTTTAAATTTGAATAAGTAATTTTTTTATGGTTAAGATAAAAGTGAATATTTATGTGAGGAGGTAATAAATTGGATGAAATTCTATAAAAAAGTAGCTGTATTGTTATTGATAATTCCATTATTTTTTTCTGCTTTTAATATATCTTATGGAGACGAAAATTTTGATATAAAAGCAAAATCTTCCATACTCATCGATTATCATACCGGTGAAATTATTTATGAGAAGAATGCTCATGAGAAGTTGCCTCCGGCCAGCGTTACTAAAATAATGACTTTGCTTCTTACTATGGAAGCCATAGATAAGGGTAAAATAGGTTTAAAAGATGAAGTGATTATAAGTACAAATGCCTCTAAGATGGGAGGAAGTCAAATATATCTGGAAGAGGGAGAATCTCAGACGGTTGAGGATCTAATCAAGGCCATCTGTTTAAGATCTGCCAATGATGCCAGTGTTGCTTTAGCAGAGTACATCGCGGGAAGTGAAGAATTATTTGTTAAAGCTATGAATGAAAGAAGCAAGGAATTGAAGATGAATGATACCAACTTTGAAAATTCTACGGGGCTTCCACACGAATCCCATTATACATCTGCTTATGACATAGCCTTGATGTCCAAGGAGCTGATGAAGCATGCTAAAATACAGGAATGGCTTACCATTTATATGAGTGACATGAAGGTTGGAAAGAAAAAGGATATAGTTCAAAGTTTGGTTAATACCAATAGGCTTATAAAGGATTATCAGGGAGCTAACGGTATAAAAACAGGTTCTACTTCGGATGCAAAGTATTGTCTTTCTGCGTCAGCGAAGAGGGGAAATCTTCAACTTATTGCAGTAATAATGGGTTCCGAAACTTCAAAGGTAAGGTTTGAAGAAAGCAAAAAATTATTGGATTACGGATTTGCAAATTACGATTCCGTGGTTATAGGTAAAAAAGGAGATATTATAGGTAAAGTACCTATAAACAAAGGAGACAAAACACATCTGGAAGTAGTTCTTAAAGATGACAGCTATATTCTTATACCTAAAGGATCTTCCGGAAAGGCTGAAAAAGAAATAATACTGCCGGAGGTGTTAAACGCTCCCATAGAGAAGGGCAAAGAAGTGGGAGAATTAATTCTTAAAATCGACGGTAAGAGTGTAGATAGAGTGAAATTGATAGCTAAAGAAACCGTTGATAAGGCAGGATTTGTGAATATGTTCAAAAAAGTTGTGAAAGGCCTTCTTACGAATAAATAATTTATTTTTAGCTGGATATGTTTGTGTTTTTGCGAAAAAAATTATAAAATATATCTAGCTAAAATTTTTTGAAAGAAGGTTGAAAGATGATTGCAGATAAATTGATTATTCTTCCGGGACTTTTAACGGCAATAGTATTTCATGAATTTGCCCATGGGTTTGTTGCTTATAAGCTGGGAGATCCTACTGCAAAGAATGCAGGAAGGCTGACTTTAAATCCCTTTAAACACATAGATTTGATAGGATTTATTTTTTTAATGGTTTTTAGATTCGGATGGGCAAAGCCTGTGCCTATTAATCCTAACTATTTTAAAAACAGAAAAAAGGATACCATTTTAGTTTCCGCCGCAGGCCCCATAATTAATTTTATTATTGCTCTATTTTTTTCTTTAATTGTATCTATGGATATCATCCATAATAATTTAATTTTGAATATTGTTATTATTACGATATGGTATAATATTATGCTGGGTTTGTTTAATCTTTTGCCTCTTCCTCCTTTGGACGGTTCCAAAGTTTTAGCAAGCATGCTTCCAGATAAATACGAATATTATTTTTATAAATATGAGAAGTATTTATATATAATACTCCTTTTGCTGATAGTAACCGGATTAATAGATAAAATATTAAGTCCTTTAATTAATATTGTACTTAATATTATGGTAAAAATAATAAACTGAAGAGGTTATTTATATGCAGGAATATAAAGTTGTTTTGGAAAGATTTGAAGGCCCTCTTGATTTGTTAATTCATCTTATTGATAATGCTAAAGTGAGTATATATGATATACCTATTAAGGAGATAACCGACCAGTATATCGAATATTTGAATAAAATTAAAATATTTGATTTGGAGGCTGCTAGCGAATTTTTAATTATGGCTTCCACTTTATTAGAAATTAAATCAAAGATGCTCCTTCCGGCTAATGATAAGAATAAAGGTACCCAGATGGAAATGGAAGAAGTTGACCCGAGGTTGGAACTTGTACAGAAACTGGTAGAATATAAAAAATATAAAGAAGTTTCATCTCAGCTTAAATATTATGAGGAAATTCAAAATAAGGTATATTATAAGTTAAAAGATGATTTGAATGACTTTGAAGAGGGAAAAGACAAGATTGATGAATTGAATATTGATGATTTGGTTCAGGCTTTAAATAATATAATCAAAAGAAAAAACAGGAAGAAGAATAAGATTTTAAACATTAATGAAATACAGAGAGAAGAGCTTCCTTTAGAGGAATGTATAAAAAAAATAAGAGGGGAATTGCAGAAAAAAAGTAAAATCAAATTTAGCTTTCTCATAAAAGATGATGCAAGCAATTCTTATATAGTTACAAAATTCTTAGCTATCCTTGAAATGACAAAGTCAAAGGAAATAAAAATCAAGCAAAATGAAGATTTTTCAGATATACTTATTATGAAAATATAGGATTATGGGGGATAAAGTTTATGGAAATATCTGATATAAAGTCAATAATCGAGGGCCTTTTATTTACATGGGGGGATCCTCTGAATATAAAAGATATATCTAATATTTTGGAAATGAAAGAAGAAGAGGTAAAAAAGATACTTAAAGAGATGACGGATGAGTTTAATTATAATAAAAGAGGAATAAAAATTGTTAAAACAGAAGATTATTATCAGTTGAGCAGCAGATCGGAGCATTATCCTTGGATTAAAAAGTTGTACATGCCTAAAGAAAATAAAAGCTTATCCGGAGCATCAATGGAAACCTTATCCATAATTGCCTATAGACAACCTATCACCAAAAATGAAATAGAAGCTATAAGAGGGGTTAGATGTGATAAAGCAATAGAAAATTTGTTGGAAAAGGATTTAATTGAGGAGAAAGGGAGGCTTGAGAAGACCGGAAGGCCTATATTATACGGAACGACTATAGAATTTTTAAAACATATTGGAATAAGTGATTTAAGTGAACTTCCAAAAATAGAAGAATTTAAAGAAGATGATACAGAGGAAAAATAATACGGTTAATGTATTATTTTTCTTTTTTTATGGGAAAGATAGGTAGTAATCGGTAATTCCGTAAGGGGTGAAGAAATGTTTTGGAGGTTATTAATACTATTTGGATTTATTCTGGGGATATTGATTACACCTGTCAAGGTTAAAATTTTATATAAAAAAAATGATGAGAATGTTTTGGATATCAGAGTAATATTTTTATGGGGATTGATTAATATTCCTCTAAATAAATATTTTAAAAACAGAAAAAAGGATACCGCACATTATAAAAATAAGGGAGAAGAAATATTAAACACATTAAAAAAATCTAAAAAAAATTTTAATATATACAAAAAAAAATTTTTAAAATACAGAGAAAAGATTCTTATTGAAAAATTCAATTTTTTTATATCTTTGGGATTGGAAGATCCGGCAATGACGGGAATTTCTGTAGGATTTTTGTGGTGGATTGAAAGTATAATCTCAGGGTTTATTTTGGGCCACAATGATGTTAAAAACTTTAAAGTAAAGATAAATCCGGTATTTTATAAAAATCATTTTGAAGTATATCTTGACTGCATAATTAAATGCAAATTGGTTTATATTATTATTGGAAGTATTCATAGTTTTAAAATTAAAAAAGGTGGTGAATAATTTGCCTGAACATCCAATAGAAGGTTTAATGAAAACTACGATGTCAAGCTTAAAGGAAATGGTGGATGTAAATACAATAATAGGAGATCCTGTAAGTTCTGCAGATGGGCTTGTTATTATACCCATATCAAGGGTTTCTTTCGGATTTGCATCGGGAGGTTCGGAGTACAGTACTGGCAAAGATGTTAAAAATTCTTATGAAGATGAAGAAGGAAAATTTCCTTTTGGCGGAGGAAGCGGTGCAGGAGTATCGGTACAGCCTGTAGGCTTTATAGTAGTGGGAAATGAACAAATAAAATTGTTGCCGGTAGATGAAGGCAGCAGTGCTTTAAACAATCTGTTCGATTTTATGGGTAAAGTAATCGATAATTTTCAAGGAATGAAAGACAAGGATAATAACAAAGATAATGATAAAGATAAAGAAAGTACAAACATTACTCAATGAGCAGAAATTTTCTGCTCTGTTGTTTTTATACAGGAGGGTAAAATTTGAAATTTAAAAAAATACTTACATTTATGATAATATTAATTTTTTTTGCTTTCAATTTTCCTGTCCATGGAGACGACCTTGAAAAAAGCCTCGAAATCAATGCTAAAAGTGCTATTCTGATGGATGAATATTCGGGCAGAATATTGTATTCACTTAATCCTTACGAGAAAACATCCATAGCCAGCACAACCAAAATAATGACCTGCCTTATAGCTTTGGAGAGAGGAAATATAAAAGATATGGTGAAGATTAGCGAAAATGCTGTAAGAACAGAAGGCTCAAGTATATATTTAAAAAAGGGAGAGAAGGTATCCTTAGAAGATTTGTTGTATGGTCTGATGTTAAGGTCTGGTAACGATGCGGCTGTCGCTATTGCCGAACATATAGGAGGCACAGAGAAAAATTTTGTTGATTTGATGAATAGAAAATCAGAGAAGTTAAATCTTACAAATACACATTTTTCAAATCCTCACGGTCTTGAAGATGAAAATCATTTCTCCAATGCCTATGATCTTGCTTTAATCACAAGGGAAGCATTTAAAAATGAAGAATTCAAGAAAATAGTAAGTGCCAAAACTTGGAAGGCAAACAGAGAAGATAACAATTACTTCTGTAATAAAAATAAAACCCTATGGGATTACGAAGATGGCAATGGAGTTAAAATAGGATATACAAAGAAGGCCGGAAGGTGTCTTGTTGCCAGTTCCAATAGAAACGGAATGCAACTGATTGCAGTAGTTTTAGACGATGGAAATTGGTTTGATGATGCTTATAAGCTGATGAGCTATGGATTTGAGAATTACTATTATTGCAATATATACGATAAAAATAAAATTATCGATAGTATAGATGTTGTTGACGGGGATAGAAAAAAAATAAATGTATCAACAAAAGAAAGTTTATATTATCCTATTAAAAAAGGAGAAGAAAAAGATATTAAGATATACGTGGAAACCGATAATAAAATTTATCCGCCTATATCCAAGGGAGCTCGGATAGGAAAGATAACCGTATATTTAGATGGAGAAGTAATATCGGTAAACGAACTGGTTTCTAAAAATACGGTGAGAAAACTTAGTTTTTTTGAAAAGATAAAAATGATCTTCACAGGATAAAAACACATCGCAAAAAGTGAAAAGTCTGTTTTTAACAGACTTTTCACTTTTTTTGTAACAAAAAATATTTATATCAATATTCTAATATTAAGTGGTTTTTAGGGGGGATAAATTTGAACAAATCTTTTGAATGTATAGATGCAGGAAGTATATATTGCCCTTGCAAATTGGCAGATACTAATAACTGCATATCTTGTTCCCATCTTAATGGGGGAGATTGCTGTGACTGCAGATGGAATGGAGTATGTATTTTATATGAATACTATATGAATGGGAAAAAAACAAAGCCTATGAGAAAAGAGTTCTCATGTAAAATAGATGAAAGGAATTTAATAAATGAGAACCTGATGCTCTTGAAGATTGAAGGAAATGAAGATATGGCGGAAGAATTGAAAAACCCCGGAACATATGTATTTTTAAGAAATTATGAAGATGTTAATTACTATGATTCTCCCATGTCTGTAATGGATATATGTGAAAATAAGATAATTATTGTTTACCAGATAAGAGGGAATAAGACTAAAAGATTATCCCAGGGGGATAAGGTTATAATAAGGGGCCCTTATTGGAATGGGATATTGGGGGTAAAGAGTTTAAATAAGATATACAATTCAAATTGTCTCATTGCTGCAAGAGGTATTGGACAGTCATCTGTGGTTTTGGTTACAAAGTTTTTATCTGAGAGGAATAATAAAATCTATCTTTTGATAGACAAGGGAAATATCAATTCCATATATATAAAAGAATATATTGATAAATTAAATAATGTAGAAATAATAGAAAAGAATTTAATGGAAAATGAAGGGGAGAAATCAATTGATGAAATTTTTTCAAGGGATCATATAGCTTTGGTATTTAGCGCAGGGTCGGATATTTTACATCAAAGAGTATCAGATATTATAAAAAAATGTCCTAAAGATCTTAATTTTATGGTAACAAATAACAATATTTTATGCTGTGGAGAGGGAATATGCGGCTCCTGTGTTAAAAGGCTTAATTCGGGATATAAAGTGAGAGCTTGTAAAACTTCAATAAATCCTAAAGAAATATTTAAATAGGGGGTAACAATATTGAAAAAGGTAATAGTAATCGGGGGAGGTTGGGCAGGATGTGCAGCGAGCATTTCTGCCAGAAAAACAGGTGCTGAAGTATTATTGATAGAGAGAACCGACATGCTTGTAGGACTTGGTAACGTAGGGGGAATAATGAGGAATAACGGAAGATTTACAGCTCAGGAGGAAAATACGTTTTTGGGGGCAAAAGAACTTTTTAACATAACGGATAAACTTTCAATTCATAAAAATATTAATTTTCCCGGCCATCATCATGCTAATTTATATGATGTAACGAATATCGAATATGAGGTAAGAAAATTAGTAAAGAGTATGGGAATAAACGTATTGTTTAAAAGCAGAGCCATAGACGTAATAAAGGAAGGCAGTAAGATTAAAAACATAATATTGAATAATGATGAGATCGTTGAAGGAGATGTTTTCATAGATACGACAGGATCCACCGGACCTATGGGGAATTGCTTAAAATATGGAAATGGATGCGCTATGTGTATTTTAAGATGTCCTACCTTCGGACCGAGAATAAGTATCAGCGAGAAGGCAGGGGTGAAAGATATACGGGGATTGAGAAAAGACGGTTCCTTTGGTGCTTTCAGCGGGTCTTGCAAATTAAATAAGGATTCTCTCGGAAAAGACGTAAGAGAAGAACTTGAAAGAGAAGGTGTTGTGGTACTTCCCGTTCCCAAGGATGATATAAAATTAGATAAATTAGACAAAAAAGTGTGCCAGCAATATGCATTAAAAGAGTATGCTGAAAATATAGTACTATTGGATACTGGCCATGCGAAAATGATGACTTCTTATTATCCTTTGGAAGACTTAAGAAAAATTAAGGGACTGGAGAAAGTTAAATATATCGATCCTTATTCTGGAGGAATAGGAAATTCAATAAGATATCTGTCTATGGCTCCGAGATATAATACAATGCAGGTAAAGGGAATAGATAATCTTTTTTGTGGAGGAGAAAAATCCGGACTGTTTGTAGGACATACGGAAGCTATAACTACGGGGAGCCTTGCCGGTTATAACGGCGGAAGATATGCAAAAGGTCTTCCTCTTATAGAGCTTCCGAGAAATTTGGCAACGGGAGATATTATAGCTTACGAGAATGAAGCCATTGAGACAAAGGAAGGGTTAATGAGGAGATATACCTTCGCAGGAAGTATATATCTTGAAAGGATGAAGAATAAGGGCTTATATACCATTGATAGAGACGAAATCGGGAAAAGGGTTCGGGAATCAGGATTTTCAAATGTATATGAATAAAAGGAGTTTATATTTAAGCTTTAATAAATTAGGGGAAAAGGGATTTTCCTATGGGTTATAAAAAAGTATTTGAATTTATCGGTAAAGGGATTAAAATGTATATATAAACTAAGGAGGAAATATTATGAGATTGCAAAAATATTTGGCTTCCTGCGGAGTAGCTTCAAGAAGAAAATCCGAAGAATTAATAGGAGAGGGCAGAATCAAAGTCAACGATCGGATAATTAAAGAACAGGGTTTTATAGTTAATAAAGGGGATATAGTAAAATTCGACAATAAGATAGTGCAAATAGAAGATAAAAAAGTGTATATTCTACTTAATAAACCTGTAGGGTATGTAACTACTGTAAAGGATCAATTCAGAAGGAAAAAGGTGATTGATTTGATACAGGGAATAGATGAAAGAATATATCCTGTGGGAAGACTTGATTATGATACTTCAGGATTGCTGCTTCTTACAAATGATGGAGATCTGGCATTTAAGATTACTCATCCCAGTTTTCATATAGATAAGACCTATATGGCAAAAGTGAAAGGTATTCCAAATGAAATGGAACTTAATGATTTCAGAAATGGTTTAAAAATTGACGGATATGTGACTTCCAAATCCGAGATACGAATATTGGAAAAGAATAAAAATACATCTCTCCTTGAAATAAAAATACATGAAGGCAAAAACAGGCAAATAAGAAAGATGTGCGATATGATAAATCATCCCGTTATGGAACTAAAGAGAATAGCTTTGGGAAATATAAAGTTAGGGAAATTAAAGACCGGAAAATGGAGAAATTTAAACAAAAACGAGATAGAGTATATTAAAAACATTTAACAATTGAGCATGTTTTCTTTATGCTCTTTTTGTTTTATTATAGAATTAGGAGGAAAAATCAAAATGATAAAATTAACTTCGGTTAAGTCTAAAGAAGAGGAGAAGGCTGTTATTGAATTCTTAGAAAATTATTTTTTACGGAATAATTTTGATACAAATGGTTTAACTTATATGATGATAGAGGATAATAAACTCGTGGGAGTGTGCGGAGTTGACATAGAAGGATATTTTAACGAACTTAAATACGTTATTGTATCGGAAAAAAGAAGAGGATTAAATTATGGTGAAGCTCTTTTGAGAAGTGTAATGTTTAATATGGAGGATATGGGATATTTTCAAATCTTTTATCAGGATAAAAATGATTATCTTTTAAAAAAAGGATTTTCAGAGACCAATGAATCAAATGGAGAAAAGACTTTTTCTTTGAAATGTGATATACCATATATAATGAATAAAAAATGTTGTAACGGAGCTGGTAGTAATGGGATATAAATATTTAATAAATGCTGTGGTTACATACAGATATATGGTTGAACAAATACTTAAGGAAGGAGATACGGCTGTTGATTGCACCGTAGGAAATGGAAATGATACCGTATTGTTGGCAGAAAAGGTAGGTCCTAAAGGCAAAGTTTACGGATTTGATATTCAGAAAAAGGCTTTGGATATTACTTATAATAAATTGAAAGAAAGAAAATTGGAAGACAGAGTTATTCTTATCAATGATGATCATAAAAATTTAGGCAAATATATTAATAATATGGTAAAATTGGGTATATTTAATTTAGGATATCTTCCGAAAGGAGATAGAAGTATTGTTACAAGAAAGGAAACAACTCTACAGGGTATTTTACAACTATTGAATTTATTACAGAATAACGGAATGGCTTTTATAGCATCCTATACCGGTCATAGAGAAGGGTACATTGAAAATAAAGGTATAGAGGATTTTTTAAAAAAATTAAATCAGAAAAAATTTGGGGTAGTAAAATTTGATTTTATAAATCAAATAAATAATCCCCCGATTTTATATGAAATAGAGAAATTATAATATTTTTTTGGAGGGGTCTATTTGAAAAAAATAAAAATTACCGAAACAGCCTTTAGAGATGCACACCAATCTTTATTGGCAACAAGAATGAGAACTGATGAAATGCTTCCTATAGCTGATAAAATGGACAGAGTTGGATATTATGCCATGGAAGTATGGGGAGGAGCTACTTTTGATTCCTGCCTAAGGTTTTTGAATGAAGATCCTTGGGATAGGCTCAGAAAATTAAGAAAAGCTTTTAAGAATACTAAGCTTCAGATGCTACTAAGAGGACAAAATTTATTAGGATATAAAAATTATCCTGACGATATTGTTGAGGAGTTTGTAAAAAAATCTATAGAAAACGGAATAGACATAATAAGGATGTTTGACGCATTAAATGATATGAGAAATATTCAGAAAACTCTTGAAGCAACAAAAAAATACGGCGGTCATGCTCAAATTGCTATTTCCTATACTGTAAGCCCCGTACACAATATCGAATATTATGTACAACTGGCAAAAGAGATGGAGAATATGGGTGCCGATTCTATCTGCATTAAGGATATGTCGGGAATACTTCTTCCCTATGTGGCTGAAGAATTAATAAAAAAACTTAAAAAAGTAATAAAGATTCCTATAGAAATTCATTCCCATTTTACAAGCGGAATTGCAAACCAAACATATATGAAGGCCATAGAAGCAGGAGCAGATATAATAGATACAGCTATTTCTCCTTTGGGAATGGGAGCAAGTCAGCCGGCGACAGAATCCATGGTATCTTCTTTAAAATATTCTCCTTACGATCCGGATTTAGATATGGATTTACTTATGGAAATTGCGGAATATTTCAAAGGATTAAAGGATAAATATATTAAGGAAGGTTTATTAAAGCCTAAAATTTTTGATATCGATGCAAGGACATTGAAATATCAGGTTCCGGGAGGAATGCTGTCAAATTTATTATCTCAGCTTGAATATCAGGGAGCTTCGGATAAATTTGAAGATGTATTGGAAGAGATACCTAAAGTAAGAGAAGATTTAGGATATCCTCCGTTGGTTACCCCAATGAGTCAGATGGTAGGAACTCAAGCTCTTTCTAATGTATTGATGGGTGAAAGATATAAACTTGTTTCAAAGGAGATAAAAAACTATGTAAAGGGTTTATATGGAAAACCTACTGTCCCTATTAGGGAAGATATAAAGAAAAAAATAATAGGAGATGAAGAAGTATATACAGGCAGGCCTGCAGACCTTTTAAAGCCTCAGCTTGAACAATGTAAAAATGAAATTAAGGAATATATGGAACAGGATGAAGATGTCCTTTCCTATGCATTATTTCCTCAGGTAGCATTAAATTATTTTAAATACAGGCAAGCAAAAAAATATAAAATAGATTGTTCTTTGACAAATGAAGAATATAAAGTTTATCCCATATAAAAATAAAAAACCATAGGGTTCTTAAAAACCTTATGGTTTTTTATTTTTTGATAATGATGAAATAAAACTTGCAAAAATAAAAAAGGCTAATTAAAAATGAAATAAAACTTGCATTTGTGATGGGCTTTTGATATTATTTACTTAGACAAATTTATGCTAAGGGGGAAGAAATCTTGCAGCCAAAAGAAAAGATTTTGTATATTGACAAAAATTGGTGCAAAGGTTGTGGTATTTGTGTCAGTTTTTGTCCCAAAGATGTCTTGGAATTAAAAGATGAAAAAGTAAACATAAAAAATATAGATGCATGTATAAAATGTGGGCAGTGTGAGTTAAGATGCCCAGATTATGCAATTTATCTGGGAGGTAAATAAGATGAGAAATAACATTAAATTATTTCAGGGTAATGAGGCTTGCGTAGAAGGTGCTATTGCTGCAGGAATGCGTTTTTATGCAGGGTATCCTATAACTCCGTCGACGGAAATAGCGGAGGAGTCCTCTGTGAAATTGCCAAGGGTAGGGGGAAAGTTTCTTCAGACAGAAGATGAAATTTCGGCTATGGCCGCTATAATAGGAGCTTCTCTTACAGGAATGAAGTCCATGACTGCCACAAGCGGTCCGGGATTTTCACTGAAGCAGGAGAATATTGGCTATGCGGCTATGGCTGAAGTACCCTGTGTAATTGTGGATGTTCAAAGAGAAGGTCCGAGTACGGGACTTCCTACATCACCATCTCAAGGGGATGTAATGCAATCGAGATGGGGTACTCATGGAGATCATCCTATAATAGTTATATCTCCTTCTTCGGTGAGAGAAGTTTTTGATTTAACTGTCAGAGCCTTTAATCTTTCAGAAAAATATAGAACGCCTGTTATATTGTTAATGGATGAAATTGTAGCTCATATGAGGGAAGGTATTGAAATTCCAAAAATGGAAGATTTAATGATTATCAATCGTAAAAAACCTAAAGCCGGAGATAAAAATTATTTGCCTTATCATGTAGAAGAAGGAGAGCTGGTTCCTCCTATGGCATCTTTCGGTGAAGGCTTTAGATTTAATGTTACGGGCCTTGTGCACACCGAATCCGGATTTACGACAAATAGTACTGAAGTGGCCGAGTCTCTTTGTACAAGACTTATGAAAAAAATCGAAGATAATGTAGATGATATTATAACTTATGATGAATTATATACAGAAGATGCGCAAACCATAGTAATAGCTTATGGCGGAACGGCAAGAAGTGCTAAAAGTGCAATAAAACAGGCAAGAAAAGATGGCCTTAAAGTCGGAATGTTCAGACCTATAACTATCTGGCCTTTCCCGGAGAAAGAAGTTAAAAGAATTGCAAAGCAAGTTAAAAATATAATTGTAGTTGAGCTTAATCATGGGCAATTGGTTTTGGAAGTTGAAAGAGTTGTAAAGAACGAATCAAATGTTTTTTCTTTAGGAAAATTTAATGGTGATATCATTACCCCTGAAGAGATACTTTCTAAGATTAAGGAGGTAATATAATATGGCAAGTCCATTAGTTGAAAAATATTTAAGAATGGAGAATTTACCCCATATATGGTGTCCGGGATGTGGCCATGGAATATTAATGAGGGCTGTTATACAAGCAATAGATGATTTGGATTTGGATAAAAATAAAGTATGTGTCGTGTCAGGAATAGGTTGCTCTTCGAGGGCTGTAGGATATATGGATTTTAATACTCTCCATACTACTCACGGCAGGGCGTTGGCTTTTGCAACAGGAGTAAAGTTAGCCAATCCTGAACTGAAAGTTATCGTGATCTCAGGAGACGGAGATGCTGTAGCAATCGGAGGAAATCATTTAATTCATGCGGCAAGAAGAAATATTGATATCACAACAATTGTGTTTAATAATAATATTTACGGAATGACCGGAGGGCAGTATTCTCCGACTACACCAAAGGGTGAACGCGGCACTACGGCTGTTTATGGTACTGTTGACAAAGCTTTTGATATTCCGCAGCTTGCCATAGGGGCAGGAGCTACATATGTAGCCAGAAGTACTGTTTATCATGCTAAACAATTAATCACATTTATAGAAAAGGGTATTCAGAATAAAGGGTTTTCTTTAATAGAAGGTGTCAGTGTATGTCCTACTTATTATGGAAGGAAAAATAAAAAAGGATCCGCCGTGAAGATGATTGAATGGTTAAGGGATAATGCTGTTAGTATAAAAGCTGCTGAGACTTCTTCTCCGGAAAATCTTCAGGGAAAATTTTTAATCGGAGAATTTAAAAATACTACAGAGCCGGAATACACTGAAGAATATCAAAAAATAATAGATATGTTTGTAAAATAAATTTGAAGGAGAGAATTAATTATGAGTAATCGATTGGAACTAAGGCTGACGGGTTCGGGAGGGCAGGGGCTTATCTTAGGTGGAATTATTTTAGCCGAAGGGGCAATAATGGAAGGTAAGAATGCTATTCAATCTCAGTCTTATGGACCTGAAGCCAGAGGCGGATCCAGCAAAGCTGAGGTAATTATAAGCGATGAAGAAATAGACTTTCCAAAGGTTAGAAGAACAAATTTATTATTGGCATTAAATCAAAAATCTTGTGATAAATATATTAATTCATTGGATGAAGAGGGAATATTACTTATAGATTCAACTGTAAATGTTCCGGATACCAATAGAGCCAAAAAAATTGTTAAAGTTCCTATATTGGAAACTGCGAGGGAAGTAATAGGCAAACCAATGGTAGCTAATATTGTTGCGATTGGTGCAATTAACGGCATTTTGGATATTGTGCCAAAAAAAATTCTTGAATCTGCCGTTTTAGATAGAGTTCCAAAGGGAACGGAAGAATTAAATAAACTTGCTTTAAAAAAGGGATATGAATTAGTCGAGAATTGTAATAGAAATAAATTAAATTAATAAGAAATATGAGGATACTATAATGAAAAAAAATTTGGATTTAATTAAAACACTTCAGCAGAATTATCGTACCTTTAGTAAAGGACAAAAAATAATAGCTGAATATATAATGGAAAATTACGACAAGGCTGCTTTTATGACCGCTTCTAAGCTCGGGAAAAGCGTTAATGTAAGTGAATCTACTGTAGTAAGATTTGCAAACACCTTAGGATATGAAGGATATAGAGATTTGCAAAAAGAATTACAGGATTTAATTAAAAATAAACTCACTACAGTTCAAAGGATTTCTTTAAATGATGATTTTTCTGACAGACAAAATTCTTTGAAAAAGATCCTTAAAAAGGATATAGAAAGTATAAATAAAATAATAGATGAAATTGACTATGATGCTTTTGAGAAAGCTGCTGATGAAATACGAAAAGCAAGAATAGTTTATGTCCTGGGATTAAGGAGTTCATCATTTTTGGCCGAATATTTAGGATTCTATTTGAATTTTATAATAGACAATGTAAAGGTAGTGAACTTAGGTCCTAATGATATCTTTGAACAGTTAATGAAAGTTACTGACAAGGATTTGGTTATTGTTATAAGTTATCCGAGATATTCAAAGAGAACATTGGAGGCATTGAGATATGTTAAAGAAAGGAATTGTGATATTATATCTATAACCGACAGCTTAATTTCTCCTGCAGCCCAAATTTCTGACATAACATTAGCAGCCAGAAACAGTATGGTATCCTTTGTGGATTCTTTAGTAGCTCCCATGAGTTTAATAAATGCGTTAATTATAGCGACGGGTTTCGAAAACGAAAAGGATATAATTCGGAAGTTTGGAGATTTGGAGGACATATGGAATAAATACAACATTTACGATAAAAATAATCCTAATCATTAGGATTATTTTTATACCTATAAATATCATAACAAATCTTATCATAAATGATAAATTGAAAAAAAAACAACATCTGATATAATAAAATATATAAAAAAACAAACAAATAAACTGGAGGACAAAAATGAAAAAAATATTCTTAGTTCGTCACGGAGAATCTGAATGGAACAAATTAAAAATGATACAAGGGCAAAGTGATTTACCATTGACTGATTTGGGAAGAAGTCAAGCAGGTAAGATTGCTAAAAGGCTTAAAAGCGAAAAAATTGATATAATCTATTCCAGTGATTTAAAAAGAGCTGTTGAAACAGCTCAGATTATTGGCAAGGAATTAAATTTAAATGTGTCTCCCGATAAAAGGTTAAGAGAAATTGATTTTGGACCATGGGAAGGTAAAAAAAACAAGGATATTCTCTTAAAATATCCTAAGGAATATACAACATGGTTACAGAAGTCATACAAATTTAAAATTGACGGAGCAGAAACACTAATGGAAGTACAGAATAGAACTATGAGCTTTGTAAATGAGACATTGGATAAGAATCCTGATAAAAATATATTAATAGTTTCTCATAATGTTGCTATTAAAAGTATGATATTAGGAATTTTAAATATAGATATTGTTAGTTATAACAATATATCCTTAGATAATGTAAGTTTAACAATAATTGAATTTGGGGATTATAATAAAATATTAAAATTATTAAATGATACATGCCATTTAAGGGAGGATTAATAGATGGCCGAAACCGTAGGAGTTATTGGCGGAGGTCCTGCCGGAATAATAGCAGCAGGAACGGCTGCCTCTAACGGAAGAAAAGTTACTCTAATAGAAAAGAATAATAAGATAGGAAAAAAATTATATATTACCGGAAAGGGAAGATGTAATATAACAAATAGTTCTCCTATAGAAGATTTTTTTGATAATATTGTGACTAATTATCAATTTTTATATAGTGCCCTATATAGTTTTACAAATACTGATATATTAAATTTATTAAGTAAATATGGACTTAAAGTTAAAGTTGAAAGAGGAAACAGAGTATTTCCCCTTTCGGATAAATCAAGTGATGTAATTAAAACATTTGAAAAGTTTTTAAAGGACAATGGAGTAGAAATATTATTTAATTTTGAGGTTAGAAATATATCAAAAAAAGGTAATAAGTTTATGATAATGGGGAAAAATGGAGAAAAATTATTTTTTGACAAAATAATAATATGTACTGGGGGCAAATCTTATCCTTCTACCGGTTCCACAGGAGACGGATATAATTTCGCTCAAAATTTGGGGCATAGGATTATACCTTTGAAACCGTCCCTTGTACCTTTTGAAACTGTTGAGAGCTGGGTAAAGGATCTCCAAGGGTTAACTCTTAAAAATGTCAGATTATCTGCTTATTCGGACGGAAAAAAAATATATGAAGATTTTGGAGAGATGCTTTTTACTCATTTCGGCATTTCGGGACCAATAGTATTAACAATGAGTAATTACATAAATAAATATGATGGTAAAAGAATTGATTTAAAGATTGATTTAAAGCCGGCTTTATCAATAGATAAACTTGATGAAAGAATACTGAGGGATTTTGATTTATATAAAAATAAACATATATCAAATGGGTTAAAAGATCTACTTCCTAAGAAGATGATACCCATAATATTGAGATTGTCTAAAATTGATGAAGAAAAATTTATAAATCAAATAACCAAGGAAGAAAGAAATAATATCGTAGATTTAATAAAAAGCGTTCCCTTAACATTTAAAAAATTTAGGCCCCTTGAGGAAGCTATTGTAACATCAGGCGGAGTATCAACGCTGGAAATAAATTCTTCCACAATGGAATCAAAGATTTTAAAGGGATTATTTTTTGCTGGAGAAATTATAGATATAGATGGATTGACAGGAGGATATAATCTCCAAATAGCATATTCCACAGGGTATCTGGCAGGAAAAAACTGTTAACATAAAAGTTTTAGTACATTATTGCTTATTTATATGCATACAATATATAAGTATGAGCAATATTATATTAAAGGGGTAAAATTAGGTTGCCGGGGGGCTTTTATATGGACTTATTCAACAAGATGGAAAAATTCGTATTGTTTCTGTCAATTGTTTTTTTCGCTTTTACTATATTGATTCAGGTTTTAAATTTAAAAGGTGAGGATTCAATTTTTACATCTCAATTTACTAACAAAGCTAAATTCATTTCCATTAATGATATTAATGAGGAACAAAAAGGAACGTTAATAATTAAATTGTTGGATGAAGAATATGATGATGTTAAAATATTGGTAAACGGAGATACTGTTTCTGATTTTTCAAAAAATAATGAAATAGAACTCAGTGTATTTAACAATGACCTGATTGAAGTTGATGGAAGTAAGTATATAGATAACATTAGAGTTAAAGTAGTAGGAATTAGCAAAAATATTGAATCTCCGAGTTTAAATACATCCGCTACTACAAATCAAAGCATTGAAATTATAGGCAAAGTCGTATTAAAATAGCTTGTTAGATTTACATATTTAATATATAATAAAAAAGAAAGTTATATTGCATATAAACGTTTATATGCAAATTATACATGTAAAAGGATGTGCGATATTCGTGGGTATTGTTACTATAAGAGGAGCTACAACGACAAATAATAATCAAAAAGACATTCTGCTTGCTGCAAAAGAATTATTGGAGGAAATACGGGGAAAAAATAAATTGGATAAGAAAGGAGTAATAAGCATATTGTTTTCCGCAACTCAAGATTTGGATTCAGTATATCCTGCCAGAGCTGCAAGAGAATTAGGTTATACTAAGTGTGGACTTATGTGTTTCAACGAAATGAAGGTTATAGGAAGTTTAAATAAATGTATAAGACTCATGATTCTATATAATGGGAATTTAAGTCAGGATGAAGTAAAACATGTGTATTTAAGAGATGCTGTAGTATTGAGACCGGATTTAGTTAAATAAAGGCATTACTCAACCACCACAGGTGGTTATAATTTTGTATAATATGAGGAGGAATTTTTAAGCATAATGAATAAAAGAATTACTATTGCTATAGATGGACCTGCCGGTGCCGGGAAAAGTACTATAGGTAAAATAATAGCTCAGAAAATAAATGCTGATTATATAGATACAGGAGCTATGTATAGAGCTCTTACTCTTAAATTGATAGAAAATAATATAGATTTGAATGATACATATTCATTATTAAAAGAACTGAACAACACTTCTATTGATTTTAGAAATGGTCATATATATTTGGATAAAAAGATAGTAGACAAGCAGATAAGAGAAAATATTGTAAGCCAGAATGTATCTGATGTTGCTAAAATAAAAGAAGTAAGAGAAGAATTAGTTAAAATACAACAAAATATAGCTTCACAAAAAAGTGTGGTAATGGATGGAAGGGATATTGGAACAGTGGTATTACCTAATGCTGATTTTAAATTTTTTGTCATTGCTTCTATCCATGAAAGAGCAAAAAGAAGATTTGAAGACTTGGTTAAAGCGGGGGAAAAGAACTTAACTATAGAAGAAGTGGAAGATCAAATTTCAAGAAGGGATAAAATAGATAGTACCAGGGAAAAATCTCCTCTCACTAAGAGTGATGATGCATATGAAATCGATACTACCAATAAATCCATAAATGAAAGTGTAGATGAAATTTTAAAAATAATTGAAGGGAGGTAGAAAATGGTTTTCTATAGATGTACTCAATTTATAGGTAATATTTTAGTGAGAATACTATTCAGAGTAAAAGTAATAGGAAAAGATAATATACCCAAAAATGGCAGAATAATAGTATGCGCTAATCATGAAAGTCTTCTGGACCCAGTAATTATTGGGATATTATTTCCAAGACCTATACATTTTATGGCCAAAAAGGAATTATTCAAAAACAAATTTTTAAATATAATAATTACAGCTTTAGGAGCCTTTCCTGTTAATAGAAAATCCGCTGATCTATCAGCTATAAGAACTTCTATAGATATACTAAGAAAAGAGAAAGTTTTAGGTATTTTCCCGGAAGGGAAAAGAATCATTGAAGAAAATATTGAAAATGCGAAACCTGGAATTGCATTAATTACTATTAAAGCAAAGTCCCCTATTGTACCAGTTCTTATACAATCAAAATATAAGATTTTCAGTAAATTAACCATTAAAATTGGTTCCCCGATATATTTTAATGAATATTATGGGAAAAAACTTTCTACAGATGAATATAGAGTGTTAAGTAAGGAAGTAATGAAAAATATATATTCTTTGAAGAATAATTGGGAGGAATAGATTTGTGAATATCCTAATCGCTGAACATTTAGGTTTTTGCTTTGGAGTTAAAAGAGCTGTAGACTGTGCGGAAAAAGAAATTAAAAATAAAGGAGAAAATCTTTATTCTTTAGGACCATTAGTACATAATCCACAGTTAACAGATCGTTTAAAGGAACAAGGTCTTGGGATAATAGACGATATAAAGGATATAAAGGCTGGAAGAGTTATAATAAGATCTCACGGTGTTCCTTTGAATATTTATAAGATAATAGAAGATAATGATTTGAAATTAATAGATGCTACTTGTCCTTTTGTTAAAAATATACAAAAAAAAGTTAAAGAATTTTTTGATAAAGGCTATAAAATAATAATAATAGGTGATAAATATCACTCAGAGATAATCGGCATTAATGGATGGTGTAATAACGAAGGCATAATCGTAAATAATAAAGAAGAAGCAGATGCATTACCGGAGTTTGATAAAATATGTGTTGTTTCTCAAACTACAAATAGAAAGGAAAAGTTTGACGAGATATCTAACATAATTTTAAAAAAGGGAAAGGAAGTAAAGCTCTTTAATACTATATGTAATGCAACGGATTTAAGGCAGACGGCTTGTAAAGAAATTGCTGAAAAGTCAGATGCCGTGATAGTTATTGGAGGATTTCAAAGTTCTAATACAAACAAATTAGTGGAAATAAGCAAGAAATATTGTAAAAATGTTTTTCATATAGAGACAAAAAATGATTTACCTATAGAGAAAATCTCAAAATTTAATACAATTGGAATAACTGCAGGTGCCTCTACACCTGAGTGGATAATTAAGGAGGTTATCAGTACAATGGAAAATTATAATAATGAGGAAGATATAAGAAAAGCTCTGGAGGATTCTGTTATAAGACTTCATAGAGGAGAAATAGTTAAAGGAAAGATATTATCAGTGACAGATAATGAAATAATGGTAAATGTAGGATATAAGTCCGATGGAGCGATTCCAAAAGAAGAATTGTCGAATGATCCCTTTGTAAATCCAAAGGATTTATATAAAGAAGGCGACGAAATAGAAGTATGTGTATTGGATTTAGACGATGGAGAAGGAAACGTATTATTATCGATTAAAAAAGCTCAGGAGAAAAAAGGCTGGGACGAAATAGAAAATATATTTAAAGAAGGAAATGATATTGAATGTAAAGTAACGGAAGTAGTCAAGGGAGGAGTCATAGCAATTGTCAATGGAATAAGGGCTTTCATTCCGGCTTCTTTGGCTTCAATGAAATACGTTGATGATCTTGACGTTTTTAAAGGTAAAACAATTAAAGTTAAAATAATAGATATAGACAGAAATAAAAATAAAGTGATTCTTTCAAGAAAGGCTGTAGAAAAAGAAGAATTGGAAGAAAAGAAAGAGTCCCTATGGAATACATTAAGAAAAGGTGACATTATAAAGGGAACAGTAAAGAGGTTAACTAATTTCGGAGCTTTTGTAGATTTAGGAGGATTAGACGGTCTTATACACATATCGGATTTATCCTGGAGTCATATTAAACATCCATCGGAGGTAGTAAAAGAAGGGGATAATGTTGAAGCTGTAATTTTAGATTTCAATAAGGAAAACAACAGAATATCTCTTGGATTAAAGCAAATAGTTCCTGAACCGTGGAAAGTGTTTATAGATGAGAATAAAATAGGAGACATTGTTGAGGGAGAAGTTGTGAATTTGCTTGATTTTGGAGCTTTTGTAAGATTAAAGGAAGGAGTAGACGGTCTTATTCATGTATCTCAAATATCAAATGAACATATAAATAAGCCTTCTGATGTATTAAAACTTGGAGAAATAGTCAAAGCTAAAATTATGGACATAAAAGAAGATGAAAGAAGAATAAGCTTAAGTATTAAAGAAATAGAAAAAAAAGAAGAACCACTTAAGGAAGAAGAAAAGGTCGATATTCCTAAGGAAGATATGAATGTTACTATAGAAGATGTTATTAAAGAAGATAAATAATATTAATAGGGGCTTGAATAAAATTAAAATTTTTGCAGATAATAACTATTGACCTCACAAACTACATCAAGACCCCCTTTACATTATTTCTGTGGCTTAAAAGCCGCAGATTTTTTTATGGGTATAATTTTAAATAATTGAAAGACGACAATTAAAATGATAATATAATTATAAATTACCTGTTTAAATAATTGTAAAGGAGTTAATATATGGACAAGTACGAAGATTTTAAAAAGCAAATAAACAGTCTCTTAAATATTGATTTAAACTATTATAAGGAAAAACAGATGAAAAGAAGAATTACTTCTTTACTTACAAGAAATAACTATAAAGATTTTGATGATTATTATTTGGGAATTAAAAACAATAAAAAGATATTGAATGAATTTATTAACTATCTTACCATTAATGTATCGGAATTTTATAGAAACCCAAGTCAGTGGCATGTTCTTGAAAATTATATTTTACCTGATATTATAAAAAAATGTAAAGGCTCCCCTAAAGTATGGAGTTCGGCTTGTTCAACCGGCGAAGAGCCCTATTCAACAGTCATGCTTTTAAGTAAGTTCTTTGATTTGAAAAATATAAAAATTTTGGCAACGGATATTGATGAAGAAGCAATGAGGAAGGCTAAAATTGGTCTTTACAGTGAAAAATCTCTTCAAAACCTTCCTCTGGAATTTAAAAATAAATTTTTTGATAGGATAGAAAGTTCTTATAAAATAAAAGATACTATTAAAAATTGCGTTGATTTTAAAAAAATCGATTTACTAAAAAATCCTTTTCCAAGGGATATTGACTTATTAATATGCAGAAACGTAATGATTTATTTTACGGATAAGGGAAAGGAATTATTATATAAGAAATTTTTTGAAAGTCTAAGTAATGAAGGGGTATTATTTTTGGGAAGTACAGAACAAATTATACTTCCTGAAAGGTACAATTATAGGTCCATAAAAACATTCTTTTATAAAAAAATCTTCTATTAAAGCATTAATATATAAGGTCAAGTATAAATTATGGTTTATAAAAAATATTTAATTAATTCAAATAATTTTTTATGATATAATATTTTTGTAAATATGTAAAGGGGGGGTTCTTTTGGAAAGTACAGAATTTTTAGAGAGATTGTCCAATGGTTTTGGCCCATCAGGATATGAATATTCATTGAAAGACAGTATAGCTGATGTGATGGGAAAATATGCTGATGAATTAAAGGTTGATAACCTTGGCAATATAATTGCAATTAAAAGAGGAAATAAAAAGGAAAGCAAGATCAAAATAATGGTTGCAGCACATATGGACGAAATAGGACTTATGGTTACGGCCATTGAAGACAACGGATTTTTAAGATTTACTCAAATTGGAGGAATAGATCAAAGAACTCTTTTAGGACAAGAAGTAATAGTTCATGGGGAAAAGGACCTATTTGGAGTTATTGGCGTTAAACCTCCTCATTTGCAAACTCGCGATGAATTGGACAAAGCAGTTAAAATGGAGGATATGGCTATAGATATAGGGTATTCCAAGGAAGAAGTTGAAAAGATAGTAAAAATTGGAGACGTTATTACTATAAGAAGGAAGTTAACTCATCTCTTAAACGAGAAATATACAGGCAAAGCTCTTGATGACAGGACAGGAATAATTGCTCTTTATGAATGTATTAAAGAATTAAAAAAATTAAATCATGAAGCTGATGCTTACTTAGTTTCTACTGTTCAAGAAGAAGTGGGGACAAGAGGTGCCTATACGAGTACTTATGGAATAAATCCCGATATCGGTATTGCTGTAGATGTAGGATTTGCTTCATCTCCCGAGATACCGAAGGAATATACCTTAGACATTGGAAAGGGGCCTGGTATCACTATCGGCGGTAATATTCATCCGGGACTCAGAAAGAAGCTTGTTGAAATAGCAAAGGAATACAATATTCCTTATCAATTTGAAGTAGAGCCGGGGCCTACAGGAACGGATGCAAGAGCTATACAGATAAGCAGAGAAGGAATTCCCGCATTATGTATATCTCTTCCTTTAAAATATATGCATACTTCTGTAGAAGTTATAGACATGAATGACATTAAAAATACCGGAAAATTACTTGCTTTATTTATTGCTTCCATTTCAAAAGAAAATTTGGAGGGATTACTATGTTACTAAAAAAATTAACTGAAGCTTCCGGAGTATCTGGTAATGAAAGAGAAGTCAGAAATATTATCTTAGATGAAATAAAAGATTATGTCGATGAAGTTAAGGTAGATAGATTAGGTAATATTATTGCTTATAAAAAAGGTGAAACAAACAGTCCAAGGCTCATGGTAACCGCCCATATGGATGAAGTGGGTTTAATGGTTACCGGTTTTGGAGAATCCGGATTAATTAAGTTTACTACAGTAGGAGGAGTGGATAAAAGAATACTGGTTTCCAAGCCTGTACTTGTAGGAGAGAAAAAAATCCCCGGAGTCATAGGTGCAAAGCCAATTCATCTTCAAAAAAAGGAAGAAAGAGACAAGGCTTTAAATTTGGATCAGCTTTATATTGATATAGGAGCTGACAGTAAAGAAGAGGCTCAAAAAAATGTTGAAATAGGGGATTATGTTTCATTTCAAAGTAACTATGTTGAATTTGGTAAAAGTCTTGTTAAAGCAAAAGCATTGGATAACAGAACAGGATGTAGTATACTTGTTAACCTGTTAAAAGAAAAAACAAAGATGGAATTTTATGGAATATTTACAGTAATGGAAGAAGTAGGGCTAATAGGTGCAGGTCCTGCCGCTTATGCTATAGAGCCTGAAAGAGCTATTATATTGGAAGGAACTTTATGTTATGATATGCCCGATACTGACGGCCATCTGACTTCTACTACCTTAGGAAAAGGGCCGGCAATTTCTCTCATGGATAGAACTACTGTATTTGACAGAGATATGAGAAAAAAAATTGAAGAAACTGCTAAAAAATATAATATCCCTTATCAGTACAGGAAAATAAGTTCAGGAGGAAACGATTCGGGAAAGATTCACCAAGCCAAAGGAGGATGTGTTACAACAACTATATCTGTTCCATGCAGATATATTCATTCGCCTATATCCGTAATGTCTAAGAATGACTATGACAATACTTTTAAATTAGTAAAATCTGTTATTACCGAAATGGAAAAGGGGGATTTTTAAATGAATTTTAATGGAGAACTGTTAAAAAATCTGGTTAGCATATATTCACCTTCCAGTAATGAAGAAAATATAAGAAATTTCATATCAAAAGAGATAAAAAACTATGTAGATGAAGTTGAAGTAGATCCGCTGGGGAATTTAATTGCTCATAAAAAAGGAAGCGGAAAAAAGATAATGATAGCAGGTCATATGGATCAAATAGGACTTATGGTAACAGACATCGATAAAAACGGATTCTTAAGATTTACCAGTGTAGGAGGCATATCTCCTTTTGTATCACTGAGTCAAAAAGTGGTTTTTGAAAATGGCACTGCAGGAGTTATTTTTGCAGAACATATGGATGATATTTCTAAGCTTAAACTTGAAAATATGTTTATAGATATCGGGGCATTAAATAAGGAAGATGCGGAAAAGAAAGTATCCATCGGAGATATATGTGTGTATAAATCGGATTATGATGAAAACGATAATGCGGTATTTACAAAATGTTTAGATGACAGAGTTGGATGCTTTATAATGATTGAAACTCTTAAAAATATTAAAAAAACCGTTAATGATTTATATTTTGTGTTTACCGTTCAGGAAGAAGTAGGAACAAGAGGTGCCAAAACATCCGCTTATAAGGTTAATCCTTATATGGGGATTGCTTTAGATGTAACAGGGAGCGGAGATACTCCAAAAGCTAAAAGATTTGCCATATCCTTAAATAAAGGAACTGCAATTAAAGTAAAGGATAACTTGGTAATAGCTCATCCTTTAGTTAAACAGCTTATGATTGATACGGCTAAAGAAAATGGTATTCCATATCAATTAGAGGTATTAGAATATGGAGGAACAGATTCAGGGGCAATTCATCTTACAAGAGAAGGAGTTCCGTCAGGAGTTATATCCGTACCCACAAGATATGTTCATTCTACAGTGGAGATGGCGGCAAAAGATGATATTTTAAATTCCATCAAGCTGCTAACTAAATTATTGGAAAAAGAAATCTAAAATAAATTTAAAACAAAATGAATGGTTAGGCCATTCATTTTGTTTTTTGTTATCTGATTTTATATAAATTTAAATAATAACAAAAATTCATGTCAGTATTTGATATAAAAAAATAGGAGGAAATATCGGATATATAAAGAACTACTAAATATTAGGATTTTAATGAGGGGGAATAGAGATGTTGGAAACTGACAAAGAATATACTATTTCTGAAGTATCTGAAACTACCGGATATCCTCCACATGTTTTAAGGTATTATGAAAAAGAATTTGTGCTGGATATTCCAAGAAATGAATCAAATCATAGATATTACACGTATAAAGAAATAGAATTGTTTCAGTATATTAAATCACTTCAAGAAAAGGGATTTAGTAATAAGCAAATAAAGCTTATAATAAAAACTCCGCAAATGATGATGTCAGACCAAGATGAAACAGCCATAACCAGCATAGTGCCAAATAAAAGTTTTGATGTGGCAAATATTGATACAACGGAAATATCTAAAGAAATCAGCGGAAATGTTCAGCAATTACTTTTGGAGGAATTGGTCCCTATATTAAAAAACGGAAACGAACATAGCATTAATACCATAAACGAATTAAAGGAAGAAATAATAATGTTGAGAAATGAAATAAACAGTAAAGAAAGGGATGTTCTTATATGTGAAAATGCTAAGCTTAAAATGAAAGTAAAAGAAAAATCATATGAAGTAGCAGAATTGAAGGAAAAAATAAATAGGAGAGAAAATAGTGAAAGCAATTTTTTTAAGAGAATATTCAAGTTTGGCAAAAATGAATGAACGATAATTTTAAATTTCATTTTGAAATTGTCATTCAAAAATATTTATTTGTATTTGCAATATTCAAAAACAAATTATGCATTTTTTTAAAAAATCATTGAAATTTTTTCGATTATATGATATTATTTTTATAATGAACCAAGGGGAGCGAATAGCTATGAAGAAAAAATGCATAGAGAAAAAAAGCAAAATTAAAAAAATATGTGATTATAAAAAGTGCGGAGCCATAACTTGCATAAATAATAATAAAGGTTTTTGTGATTGTGATGTATGCGAATTATATGAAAATATTCTTATTCAAGAGGATTAATTTATGAAATTCGTTATATTGCACATATTATAAAAATACCTCTGATTAAGTATTAATTAGAGGTATTTTTATTTTTTAAAACATTTATTTAGACCATATCTTAAATATATCTTTCATAAGTATCCATATAAGAGCAACAGAAAAGAAAAATATTGATATTGTATACAAAATAATTACTCTTAATAAATAAAATTTAGTAGACTCCCTCTTCTTTTTTGTTAATATTACAATTTGAATTAGTGGCAATATCCCCCCAATCCAATGGTACAAATACCAAGTATATATATTTTTTCTTGTATAAAATAACAGATAAATATTAAGTATTTGCATAGCAATTAATAAAATTTCTGGCATATGTCACTTTACTCCTAATATGGATTTCAAAAAAGATTTTCTTAATTTATAATATTTTTTTATCCGGATAAACCTTTAACGCTTCATTGAGTATATACATAGCTCTCTCCAAATCCTTTACGTTCAAGCAATAAGAAATTCTTACTTCATCAATTCCAAGGCCTTTTGTGGCATAAAATCCTTCTGCTGGAGCCATCATTACAGTTTCATTATCTATACTAAAATCAGTTAAAAGCCAGATAATAAAATCTTCTGCATTTTTAACAGGTAGTTTGGCCATAACATAAAAAGCTCCATGGGGTTTTTCACAGATAACTCCTTTCATCTCTTTCAATGCATTATAAACCGTATCTCTTCTTCTTACATATTCATTTTTAGTTTCTTCAAAGTATCTCTCGGAAACATTAATTAAATTACAAGCACCTACTTGTTCTAAAGTTGCAACACAAAGCCTTCCTTGACAAAGTTTCAATATTTCCTTAATCAGCTTCTTATTCTTTGAAGCAACACATCCAATTCTAGCCCCGCATGCACTATACCTTTTCGATATACTGTCTACTAAGATAACGTTATCTTTTATATCATCCAAATAACAGAAACTAATGTGTTTTAACCCATCATATATAAACTCTCTATAGACTTCATCAGCAACTATGTATAAGTTGTATTCTTTTGCTATATCTCTAAGCATATATATTTCTTTCTCAGTATATACTGTTCCAGTGGGATTTCCCGGATTAGACAAGAGTATTCCTCTTGTTTTAGAAGATATTAATTTTATTATTTCCGATTTGTCAGGTAAATGAAATCCGTCTTCTGCTTTTGTAGTTATTGGAATTACCTTTACTCCTGTCATAGTACTAAAACCGTTATAATTTGTGTAGAAAGGTTCTGGAATAAGTATTTCTTCGCCATCATCACATATGGCCATTAAAGAAAATATAAGAGCCTCACTTCCGCCATTTGTAATAAGTATTTCATCCTCATCAAAATAGATGTTATGCTTTTTATAATATTCAATAAAACTTTTTATTAATTCCGGCATACCTGTAGACAACTCATAACTAAGAACTTCTTCTCTATAATTTTTTATTGCGTCAAAAAATTCATCAGGAGTTTTAATATCAGGCTGACCTATATTGAGATGATATACCTTCTTACCTTTTTTCTTTGCCTCTTGCGCTATAGGAGCTAATTTCCTAATAGGTGACTGCTGCATAGAAATTATTCTTTTAGAAAAATGCATTGGAAAAACCTCCTTAATAAAAATTTCGAAAATACATTTACTATATTAATTATCCATATTTATGATAACACAAAGCTCAAATAAATGATATACTTCTAATATAATTAAATATTTAACATAAAATTCATAAATTATTGTTAAATATTTAAAAATATTTTTAAAATTGATGGAGTTATGGATTAATTTAATTCAAATTATTGCAAAACAGCTATTCTAAGGATATAATAATTATATAAATAAATTTAATAAAAATGGTTGGGAAAATAATAATAAAAGCGAGAAAACAACAGCCTTTTAAAGATTTTCTGCAAAGAATAATTATGTATTTCAGAGTAGTTGAACCTTAACATAAGATGTATTGAAATCACATATTGGAAAAGAAACGGTTCAAAATCTCTGCAGTTGAACCTTAACATAAGATGTATTTGAAATTTGATTGATGTAAATAAAAATTAATTTTGAGGAAGATATAAATGTTTATTAACTTTAAATCAGTATTTAATGCTTTAAAAATTATTTCTTTTCTTTTATTTGTATTTGCTTTAGCTCAAGTACTTACTCCTTTAAAAATACAACTGTATGGTTCCGAGTGGTTGTTTATGTATTCATGCTGTATTCTTGGAACTATTCTGGGTATCATTGGTAATAAAAACAAGAATACAATACCATCTATTAAAAAGATAGGGAAAATCGGAGTGTTCGGAAATCTAATAATGGTCATTATGTTCTTTCCTCCTTTGTATTTTATTTGGGGAACTTGGCTGGAATCTATATTTTGAATAACTGCCTAAATAAAAAGTAGTTGCTTTACATTTAAAAATAATCTTGTATAAACATGAATATTTTGGTAAAATAGAAGAGGAGTAATCGGAAAAGCAAAGTAAACAGGTCCGATTACTTTATTTTTGAATTATTAATTTATAATTTAAATATATGCCATTGAGCAGTAGAAGTCGGTCTTACAATTCTTTTTAGTTTATGTTTTGCTTATTTTGTAAAAAATATGCTATAATTAAAACATATAAAAAGATAGGAGATAAATAATAAATGAAACAAAGTTACTATAAAAAAGGCAAATATTGTATTTTTACATACGGTTGTCAAATGAATGAACACGATAGTGAAGAAATAGCTTGGATGTTGGAGAATATCGGATATGAACATACAGATAATATTGAAGATAGCAATTTAATTATATATAATACATGTCTTATAAGAGAAAATGCCGAATTAAAAGTGTACGGTAAACTGGGAGAATTAAAAAAATTAAAAAGAAAAAGACCTGATATAATATTATGCCTGTGCGGATGTATGATGCAAAGAGAGGAAATAAGAAATATTATATTAAAAAAATATAAACAAGTTGATATAATATTCGGAGTAAACAATATTCAGAAGCTCCCTCAATTAATTGATACTCATCTCCAGACGGGTAAAACCATCGTAGATATTGAAGAGGAGTCCAGACAAATAGAAGAATCTATAGATGCAAAGCGAAAATATTCTTATAAGGCTTTTATAAACATAATGTATGGATGTAATAATTTTTGTACTTACTGTGTAGTGCCCTATACAAGGGGAAGAGAAAAAAGCAGGGAACCGGAAGATATAATTCGTGAAGCGGAAAAGCTTTCAAAAGAAGGATGCAAAGAGATCACCTTATTAGGACAAAATGTTAATTCTTACGGAAAAACTCTAAACAGAGATTACAATTTTTCAATGTTATTGAGAAATCTTAATGACATTGACGGTATCGAAAGAATTAGATTTATGACTTCCCATCCTAAAGATCTTTCTGACGATTTAATACTTACTATGGCTCAATGTGACAAAGTATGCGAGCACCTTCATCTTCCTGTTCAGTCCGGAAGCAACAAAATTCTTAAAGCTATGAACAGAAACTATACAAAAGAAAAGTATTTATCATTAGTATCCAAGATTAAGGAGAGAATACCTAATATTGCTTTAACGACGGATATAATAGTAGGATTCCCGGGAGAAACAGAAGAAGATTTCGAGGAAACAATCGATTTGGCTAAAAAATGTAAATATGATTCTGCCTTCACCTTTATATATTCCGTAAGGGAGGGGACAAAAGCTGCAGAAATGAAGAATCAAGTCCCGGATGAAATAAAACATAAAAGATTTCAAACTTTGCTGGACGAACTTTATCCTATTTTTAATGAGAATAATTTAAAATACAATAACAAGGCTGTAGAAGTTCTGGTCGAAGAAATCAGTAAAAATAACCCAAAGATGCTTACGGGAAGAACGAGAACAAATAAATTGGTACATTTTAAAGGAAACAAAGATCTTATAGGAAAACTGATCAATGTTAAAATAGATACCACCAAAACTTTTACTATGGAAGGACATATATTGGATAACAGCATTGCTGGAGGGGATATCTTTGAGTAGTTTAACACCGATGATGAATCAATATAAAAAAATTAAATCTAATTATAAAGACTGCATTCTTTTTTTCAGGCTTGGAGATTTCTATGAAATGTTTTTCGAAGATGCTCTTACTGCGTCTAAGGAGTTGGAAATTACTCTTACTCAAAGGGATTGTGGCCAGAAGGAAAAGGCTCCTATGTGCGGAGTACCTCATCACGCGGTAGAACCTTATATTGCGAAATTAATTGATAAGGGATATAAAGTCGCTATCTGTGAGCAATTGGAAGATCCTAAATTTGCAAAGGGTATAGTGAAAAGAGATATAGTGAAAATCATATCTCCAGGAACTATAACTGATACAAACGCCTTAGATGAGAAATCAAATAATTTTATAGCATCTTTATATATGAATGAAGAAGGGGTAGGCCTTACTTATGCCGATATCTCAACAGGAGAAGTATATACAACGGAATGTATGGGAAATGAAAAGGATATTTATAATTTTATATTAGATGAAATAGGGAAAATAAATCCTTCTGAGATATTGGTCAACGAACTTCTTTATAACAATAAAAAGATTATGAATTTTATCAGAAATAGGATAAATGCTTATATAGATAAGTATGATGACGGTATAATAGATGAAGAGGATTATATAGACAAAGTTCAGAAACATTTTAATATAACCGTTAATGAAAAAAACAGCTTATTTAATAAAAACTATTCCATAAGGTCTATGGGAGTGCTGTTAGATTATTTATACAGTACCCAAAAAAATTCTCTTGACCATTTAAAAAATATATCCTATTATGAATTCAATGAATACATGATTTTAGATATTAATGCAAGAACAAATCTGGAGATAGTGGAAACCATAAGGGGAAGAGAAAAAAAAGGTTCTTTATTGTGGATACTTGATAAAACTTCTACTGCAATGGGAGGAAGACTTTTAAAAAAGTGGTTGGAGCAACCTCTTTTAAGCATAAGGGATATAAATAAAAGGCTTGATATAATAGACATTTTTGTAAATGATATTATATTTATGGATAAGGTCAAAGATTCCTTAAGTAAAATATATGATTTAGAGAGATTGTCAGGTAAGATTTCCAATGGAAACTGCAATGGAAGGGATCTAATTTCATTGAAAATTTCTCTCGAAAATTTACCTTTAATTAAAGACCTTCTTATTAATTCCACTTATGAACCGTTAATTACATTAGGAAAAGAAATCGATTGTTTGGAAGATGTTTATAATCTGATAGACAAATCCATAATTGATGACCCTCCCGTATCGTTAAAGGACGGAGGGATAATAAAAAGTTCATATAATGAAGAGTTATGTGAACTGAGGAATCTATCCCATAATGGGAAAGGCTGGCTAAGTAATTTAGAAGAATCCGAAAAGAAAAAAACCGGAATAAGGTCATTAAAAGTCGGATTTAATAAAGTATTCGGATACTATATTGAGGTATCCAATGCAAATTTAGATTTAGTACCTGATAATTATATAAGAAAACAAACTCTATCCAACGCGGAAAGGTTTATAACTCCCGAATTAAAAGAAATGGAAGCTAAAATTCTCGGAGCAGAAGATCGAATGATTAATTTGGAATATAAATTGTTTGTACAAATTAGAGATGATATAAAAAAGGAAATGGATAGGATACAAAGAGTAAGTAGGATTATTTCTAAATTAGATGTATTGAATTCTTTATCTCAGGTATCCTATAAGAATAATTATGTAAGACCTCATATAAACAATGAAGAGAAAATAGAGATTAAAAACGGAAAGCATCCAATTGTAGAAAAGATGTTAGAGAATAATGATAAATTTTTTGTTCCCAATGATACCTGTTTAGATGAAGAAAATAAAATGCTCATTATCACAGGACCTAATATGGCCGGAAAATCTACTTATATGAGACAGGTTGCTTTAATCACATTAATGGCACAAATAGGATGTTTTGTGCCGGCAGATTCGGCGGATATCGGAATTGTAGATAAAATATTTACCAGAATAGGTGCTTCAGATAACTTATCTCAGGGAGAAAGTACTTTTATGGTAGAAATGAATGAAGTAGCTAATATAATTAAAAATGCCACGGAAAAAAGTTTGATAATATTAGATGAAGTGGGGAGAGGAACGAGTACTTTTGACGGATTAAGTATTGCAGGAGCAGTTGTAGAGTATATAGCTCAACATATTAAAGCTAAAACTCTTTTTGCCACCCATTATCATGAATTAACTCAATTGGAAGATAAGATTGACGGGGTTAAGAATTTTACGATAATGATACAAGAAGAAGGAGACAGTATTAAATTTTTAAGAAAGATTGTCAGAGGAAGCAGTGACAGAAGCTATGGAATAGAAGTTGCCAAACTATCAGGAATAGATGAGAGTATCATTAACAGAGCAAAGGAAATATTAGCAGAGATTGAGATGAAGAATTCCGGTATCACAGATGATAAAAAGTCATCTTCCGAGACAAAAATAAAAAAGAAGAATAAAAATAATCAAATTGATCTCTTCCAAATTAAAAAGGATAAATTAATTGAAGAGATTAAAAATATAAATATATTAAAACTTACTCCGATGGATGCCATGAATATATTATATAAACTGGTTGAAAACGTAAAAAATCTATAGGGAGAAAATGGTATGTCAAAAATTAAACTGTTAGATGAAAAAACAAAAGCTCAAATTGCGGCAGGAGAGGTAATAGAAAGGCCGGCTTCGGTCGTAAAAGAGCTTATAGAAAATTCAATAGATGCGGAATCAAAATTTATAGTGATTGAGATAAAAAATGGTGGGAAGTCCTATATAAGAGTTACCGACGACGGAACAGGAATAGACAAAGATGATATAGACTATGCTTTTTTTAGATATTCTACAAGTAAAATAAGATCTGTTGAAGATTTAAATCATATATATTCTTTGGGATTTAGGGGAGAAGCCTTAGCAAGTATATCCACCATAGGGAAAGTTGAAGCTTTGACAAAAACTCGTGATAACAACATGGGTATTCAGGTATTGGTAGAAAACGGGAAGATTAAAGAGAAGAACATTATAGGTTGTCAGGATGGAACCACCATGATCGTAAAAGATATTTTTTATAATCTTCCTGTAAGGCAAAAATTTTTAAAGGATGAAAATGTAGAATCAAACTATATAGGCAATATAGTTAATAAGTTATCCTTGGGAAATCCAAATATATCTTTTAAATATATTAGGGATAACAAAATGACTTTAAAAACTCCTGGTAATGGAGATTTATCTTCCTGCATATATTCTGTTTTAGGTAAGGAAATTTTAAAGGGATTGATTGAAGTTAAAAGCACTTATGACAGCATAAAAGTATATGGTCTCATATCAAACAACAACGTCTACAGAGGGAACAGAAGTCATCAATATATATATATAAACGGCAGATATATAAAAAGCTATTTTTTATCGGGGATAATACAGGAATGTTATAGATCCCTAATCCCTATAAACAAATATCCTGTCTTTATATTATTTATAGAGATGGATCCACAGTTAATAGATATAAATGTTCATCCTACAAAGCAGGAAATAAAATTTAAAAATGAAAAAGCTGTTAAAGATGTAGTTCAAGGAATTATAAGAGATAGTTTAAAAAGCGGTTTGAAAATACACGATATAAATTTTACAGAAAGTAAGAAAGATGAAAAATCCAAAGAAAATATTGATTATATAGATATAGTTACAGAAAATAGAGATGATAAACATTATAATGATAATGTTTATGATTATTATAATGAAAAAATTGAAGAACAGCAAAAAAATGGCTATAATAATTATAATGAAAGAGAAATAGTAGTTATCGATGAAAGAGAAAACAATACCCAAAAACCTCATGAAGAATATAATTTTATAGATAATAATACCGTCCAAATCAAAAACATTTTTAAAAATTGCCGTAAAGTTGGAATATTGTTTTCAACTTATATATTATTGGAAGACAGAATTAATGATTATGTATATTTGATAGATCAACATGCTGCTCATGAAAGAATTATGTATGAAAAGTATAAGAAGGAATATGAAAATGAAAATGTGGCAGTTCAAATGCTTATCAGTCCAGAGGTCTTAGATTTAACTAATGATGAGCTAAATTTAGCAAAGGATAATAAAGAACTTTTTAACAAGCTGGGCTTTGAAATAGAAGATTTCGGATATAGCAGTATTTTAATAAGAGGAGTGCCTTTAATATTTGGAAAACCCAATAATAAGGAATTGATATATTTAATAATAGATTCGCTGAATAATAATATTAAAAGTAATTATGAAGTAAAAATCGAAAAAATCATGAAAATTGCATGTACAAGTGCAATTAAAGGTGGAGATAAAATTCATGATATGGAAATAGATAGTTTAATCAATGAACTTGGAAAAGCAGAAAATCCTTTTACTTGTCCTCATGGAAGGCCTGTATTTATAAAGATGAGCAGAAAGGATTTAGAAAAAGAATTTAAAAGAATTATATAATTAAATAAAATAGTAAGGATGAGCTTGATGCCTAAAAAAATTCCTCTTTGTATTATAGCAGGACCGACTGCAGTAGGAAAAACCGACATATCCATATCCGTAGCTGAAAATTTAAATGGAGAAATTATCTCGGCAGATTCCATGCAGATATACAAATATATGGATATAGGAACCGCAAAAGTAAAATTTGAAGAAATGAAAAATATTCCTCATTATATGATAGATATAGTTTACCCAGATGAAGAGTTTTCCGTAGCGGATTACAAGAAAAGAGCAAAATACTATATCAATAAAATAGACCAGAATAATAAATTACCTATAGTTACAGGAGGAACAGGATTTTATATTAATTCTCTTATATATAATTTATCTTTTACTGAAGTTCCTTCTAATCAGGAATTGAGAAATAAATATGATTTATTGTGTAAAAATTATGGAATGGAGTATATTTATGAAGAATTGAAAAAAGTAGATGTTTCCTCTGCCAAAAGGATAAATCCGAATGACAAAAAGAGAATAATCAGAGCATTGGAAATATATTATACTACCGGAAAACCTATGTCTTATTATTATAAAGATTTCAGAAAAAGGAATAATTCTTATAATGCTGTAATAATCGGAATAACTATGGATAGGGAAAAATTATATAAAAGGATTAACAAAAGAGTTGAAAAAATGATAGAGGAGGGATTAATAGAAGAAGTAAATACGCTGCTTAAAATGGGTTATGGCCCAGAATTGGTTTCTATGCAGGGTATAGGATATAAAGAAATCATTCCTTATTTAAAAGGAAAGACTACATTGGAAAATGCCATATCATCTATTAAAACTAATTCCAGAAGATATGCAAAAAGACAACTGACTTGGTTTAGAAGGGAAAAAAATATCGAATGGGTTAATTTAGACAATTACAAAAGCATAGAAGAGGTTTCCGATCATATTATTAAATATGTTATAAATAAATTAAATCTAAACAAAAACAAGGAGGGTTAAATTTTGAAAACAGCTATTAATTTACAAGATGTATTTTTAAACAGGGTAAGAAAAGAAAATGTAAGTATAACCGTATTTTTGATTAATGGTTATCAATTGAGGGGATATGTAAAGGGTTTCGACAATTATATAATAATACTGGATACTGATGGAAAACAACAGCTAATATATAAACATGCTATATCAACTATAGTTCCAACTAAGGTTCTTAACGTTTCAGGAAAAATTTTGGAAGAAGAGGACTAATACAAAACCGGAAGGACGAAAATAACAAATGAACAAGTACACAATGAATGTATTATGCAAGGAATTCGGAATAAAAGAAGAAGTTATTAATTATACACTTAAGAGGGAAAGTTTAATCAAGGATAAATTTAATGATATTAATGAAATAAAGGAATACAATCAATATAAAGTCATTAACGCAATGCATAAGGCAAAATTAAGTTCATCAGATTTTCATTGGACAACAGGATATGGTTATGGAGACATAGGAAGAGATAAGGTAGAAAAAATTTATTCCTATGTTTTTAATGGGGAAGATGCTTTAGTAAGACCTACTATTGCATCGGGGACTCATGCCATTACATTAGTGCTTTCCGGAATATTAAGGCCTGAGGATGAATTTATCTGTATTACAGGGAGTCCTTATGATACTCTTCAAAAAATTATAGGAATTAAGGGACATGCGAAAGGAACTCTATTAGAGTATAATATAAAATATAAAGAAGTCCCTTTGGATAAAAACAACAGAATAGATTTAAAAACTGTACTTGAAACAATATCGAAAAAAACCAAATTGATACTTATTCAAAGATCAACAGGGTATAGTTCTCGAAATGCACTAACTATTGATGATATAAAAGAAGCAATAAAAGAAATAAAAGAGAAATTCCCCAATATAATTATAATGGTAGATAATTGCTATGGTGAATTTACTCAAAGATTGGAACCTATTGATGTAGGCGCGGATATAATGGCAGGATCATTGATAAAAAATCCAGGAGGAGGGATAGCTCTCTCCGGAGGATATGCAGTAGGGAAGAAGGAGTTAATAGAACTGGTAGCCTGTAGAAGTACTGCTCCTGGATTAGGAAAGGAATGCGGACTTACCTTTGGAACTACCCGCTCTACATTACAAGGGCTGTTTTTGTCGCCTCATGTAGTGTCGGAAGCCATGAAAGGAGCACTGCTAATGGCTTCTGTTTATAAAGGTCTTGGATTTAGAATTGTTCCGGATTTAAATGATGAAAGAAGTGATATAATCCAGGGAGTACAGTTAGGGACTCCTGAAGGGGTAGAAGAGTTTTGCAAAGGAATTCAGCAGGCTTCTCCTGTCGATTTCTATGTCACTCCGGAGCCATGGGATATGCCTGGATATGAAGATAAGGTTATAATGGCAGCAGGAGGATTTATAGATGGATCTTCTATTGAGCTTAGTGCCGACGGACCTATGAGGGAACCTTATTTTGCTTATTATCAAGGAGGGTTAACCTATGAGCATTGTAAGCTTGGAGTGATGATAAGCTTGAACAATTTATATAAAAAGAATTTAATAGAAAAATGTAAGTTGATTTGATCGGCTTACATTTTTCTATTATTTAAATAAGCTCTACATTTACTTTATCCAATATATTAGCTATATCTTTACCGGGATAATCTTCCGTTACTATAGCATCTATGTCATTCAGAGTAGCAAATTTAAAACTGCCGTCAAAATAAAACTTTTTATTTTCCATGACAAGATAGATAGTCTTACTGTTTTTTATTACGGCTTTTTTTGTATTTCCATCGTCAAAATCAAAAGTTGTAATACTTTTATCAAATATATTTATACCGCAACTACCTATAAAAGCTTTGGAAAATCTATAATTTAAAATGCTTTCAATTGTCATGGAACCTGTAAAACCGTTTAAAGCCTTATTTACTATACCGCCCGGACAGATAATCTTAATATCATTTTCATTACTATTTATAACCGATATAATATCCAGCATATTTGTTACTACCGTTAATTTTTTATCAGATTTTGAAATAAGTTTTGCAAGAAGTATATTGGTTGTAGATATATCTAAAAATACAGTTTCATTATTTTCTATTAAATTAAAGGCTTTTTCAGCAATCATGGCTTTAGATTCTAAATTTAAATTTCTTCTCTCGTCTATATTTTCATACAGAGCAGATTTTCGTATAGGGACAGCTCCACCATAAGTTCTTTTCAACAAATTTCTTTTTTCAAGTATTTTTAAATCCTTTCTGATGCAATCCTTAGTAACGTTAAATTTTTCACTCAAATCGTTGACGACAACTTTCCCTTCGTTGTTTAATACATTCAGTATTTCATTATGTCTTTCTTCTGTGAACATTTTAGACATCTTTTTAAATCACCCTTTTGTTCTAATAAATTAATTATATTATATATTATTTTAATAATAAAAAACAATAATACTCTATTGAAATATATATAAATTAGTAGTACAATAATAAAGAATAAACAATAATAAAAAATATTAAACAATAAATTTGTATATTATTATGTATAAATAAAAGGGGAGAGTAGAAAAATGAAATTTATGTTTGATACGGCTAATATTGAGGATATTAAAGAGTACAAAGATATTTTTCCTATAACAGGTATTACAAGTAATCCAAGTATTATAAAAAAAGAAGGTAAAATTGATTTTTTTAATCATTTTAAAGAAATACGAAAAATATTGGGCTTTGAAAAAAGCATCCATATTCAGGTTGTGGCTGAAAATTGTGAGGGTATAATAAAAGACGCAGAAACAATACTTGAAAATATAGATAATAAAATATATATAAAAATACCTGTTACCGAAGAGGGATTGAAAGCTATGAGATTATTAAAATCCAAGGGAGTAAATATTACTGCAACGGCAGTTTATACAAAAATTCAAAGCCTTTTGGCTCTTGAAACAGGAGCTGATTTTATTGCACCGTATTTTAACAGAATGGAGAATATAGGTATAAATCCAAGAGAGGTAATAGAAACAACAGCAAATATGATAAATAAATATAATTATTCAACAGAAATACTTACAGCAAGTTTTAGAAATATAGGGCAGGTCGTAGATGCATTTTCTTCAGGTTCACAAGCCGTAACAGTACCACCTCAAATTTTACATGATTCACTTATGATGCCTTCAATACAAAAAGCTATAGGAGATTTTACTTTAGATTGGGAAAACATCTTTGGAAAAGAAAAGTCTATCTATAATTTATAAATAAAGGGAAGAGCTTCGATGAAAAAAATAATAGAAAATGATATTAACATATCTGCTTCTGTATCATGTATGGACCTTTGTCATCTAAAAAAGGATATGGAAGAAGTAGAAAAGAGCGGGGTATCTTTTTATCATTTTGATGTAGTGGACGGAAAATTTAACAGGTGTTTTATCTTAGGTGAACCTACTTTAAAATGTATGAGCAAAGAAACCGATTTACCTATTGAAGTACATTTAGCAGTATATGAGCCCGAAAAATTTATAGAGAATTACGCTAAAAATGGGGCGGATTATATAGCAGTTCATTATGAGGCTGTGAAAAATTTCAATAAAATATTTGGTATGATCCGCCATTACGGAGCAGAACCAATACTTGCCTATAAATCAACAACTCCGCCGGGAGAGGATTTTATATCATTGGCAAAGGAAGTCCCGTGGATATTAAAGCTTACAGTTAATCCGGGATTTTCGGGACAAAAAATGCAAACTACAGCAGTTAAACATATTCGTCAGATGAGAAAAATGTTAAATGATGCAGATTTAAAGACAAGAATTCAAGCAGATGGAAATGTTAATGTAAGTACAATTCCAATAATTGTAAAGGCAGGGGCTGATATTTTAACAGGTGGAACGTCAGGATTGTTTTTAGAAAATTATACAGTAAAAAAATGCTGCTCCAAGATGATTGAAGCTGCCAAAAATGCTATGTAAAGAATTACATTTTTCTAAACAATCCTATGACTTTTCCCAATACTATTACATTTTTAACGATTATAGGATCCATTGTAGGATTTTCAGGTTGAAGCCGTATATGGTCTTTTTCCTTAAAAAATCTTTTAACGGTAGCACTTTCTTCGTCAATAAGTGCTACGATTATATCACCGTTTTCGGCAGTAGTCTGTTGCCTTACTATTACATAATCTCCGTCGTATATTCCCGCATCGATCATACTTTCTCCATAGACTTTCAACATAAAGACATCATTATCTGCCACAAAATTTTTAGGCAGGGGAAACATGCCATCAAAATTTTGTACCGCAAGAATAGGCTGACCGGCAGTAACCTTTCCTATAATGGGGACTTGAACAGTTTTTCTACTGGAATTGGTATAATCACCGTAAAGTATTTCTATGGCCCTCGGTTTAGAAGGGTCTTTTTTTATGTAACCCTTTTTTTGAAGTTTTTCTAAATGAGCATGAACGGAAGAAGTAGAACTTAGTTTTACAGCACGGCATATCTCTCTGACAGAAGGGGGGTATCCTTTCTGATTTACTTCATCTTTAATAAAATTTAAAATTTCAGATTGTTTCGCATTTAGATCTTCATACATATAGAACACTCCTATAAAAAATTTATTACAAGAATTATAACATACAAAATTACAAAATTCAAACATAAGTTCTATAAGATTAATCCTTTGTCTTGATTTTAGAGAGAGGATTACTTTTTACAGCTTGTCTCAATCTTTCGTCATCTATATGGGTATATATTTGAGTAGTAGCTACGCTTTCATGGCCTAAAATTTCCTGTAAAGCTCTGATATCAACATCGCCGTATTTATACATCAATGTAGCTGCCGTATGTCTCAATTTATGGGTAGAATAAACAGATGTATCTAAACCCGCATCTTTTAAATATTTATCAACCATATGCTGAACAGCTCTATTGCTGATTCGCTGCCTTCTTTTGCTCAAGAATAAAGCTTCCTTTTCCTTATCAGAATAAGGGCGGACATCAATGTATCTGCTAATAGCTTCTATACATGATTCATTTAAGTAAATAGTCCTTTCTTTATTTCCTTTTCCTATTACTGATAAGGTATCATTTCTAATCTTATCCATGTCTATACTTACAAGTTCGGATAGTCTGAGACCGCAGTTAAGAAATAGGGTAATAATTGCATAATCTCTTTTCCTATATATTTCATTTGGATTTTTTTGTACAACATCCAAAAGATTTTCTGCTTCTTCTAAAGTTAAATAAACGGGTTGGCGGTTATCCTTCTTGGGAAATTCTAAATTTTCAGCGGGATTTTCTTCTATAACTTCAATTATGCTAAAAAGATAATGGAAAAAAGAACGGATGCTTGCTACTTTTCTTGATTTTGCATAATTGCCGTTGTTTCTCTGTTTATCTATATAAGAAATATATCCGTGGAGGTCCTGAAGACGAATTCTTTTTATCAATTGGATATCAACATCATCAATATTTATATTGTCGTAAGAAATATTTTTATCCACTAATTTAAATCTTTTTTTCATAAATCTAAGCATAGTTCTCAGATCAAAGTAATATTCCTTTACCGTGTTTGGAGATTTTCCCTTAATTGTCTCCATATAATCCAAGTAATCTCTTAGTATAGCCGGCATGTTTTCCATATCATATCATTCCCTTTCGAAAAAAGTTTAAATCTTAGTCACAAAATAAACATTTTGTGACTAATGTTATATATTCGATAAAGAATTGAAAAATCCTTCTTTAGAATATAAAAATATTTTTATTAGCATAAATTATTTTAGTTTTATTCTATAAGTTTTATAATTTTGTCTAATAACCATAATAATTATCCTGCTGTTTACTTTATTTAGTAATTTATTATACTGTAATTTTTAATATCCACGGAATTTACTTTGCCAATGATATAAAATCTTTTTTATCTTTATTCTTCAGTTAAAGAATCCTCAATAAGTTTTCATAATTTTATTATGTAAACCTATCGAGGATTCTTTATAACCCAGAGGAAAATCCAATTTACCTTAAAAGGGTTTTTTTAATATATTTAAATATATAATTAACGCTCCTACAAAATCACATTCTTTATTTCGTTTTAGACTTTAAATTAATGGTAAAGCTCTCTCCCACTTTTTTAAATTCTCCGCTTACCTTACCGCTTTTTTTAGGAAATTCCCGGGCATAAGGAGTTAAAGTAACAGATGCAGCTTTATCGGATAAATCTCCGTAAATATTTTCATAAGCAAGTATAAAATTTTTATCACTCATCCTTCTCAATGAAAAAACCACCTTGTTTCCTAAATTGTCCTGACCTCTCAGATCCAATTCATAATCTTTGTCGGACTCTCCTCTAATTTTTCCGATTATCTTTTGATTTACCGGATTATATCTGAATTCCTCCAAATTATAATTTAAATTGTCTATATTAAATGAATAGTTCATTGGCAATGTATAAGTATCAGCTGCAAGTTCGTCGCCATTTGCAGTAAATTCAAATTCCCATTTTCCGCTTATCTTTTTTTCATCTTTCCCGTCAAAATAATTCATATTTCTTAATATAATATTTATATCTACATCTTTATTTAATTCGATACCTTTTACATCAACAGAATCAACCATAAAAATTGTTTCTTGAGAATCGTCTATTGCTCCTCCGGTTCCTGACATACTATAATTTGTAAGTTTTTCTCCGTTTATAAAAATTTCAGTATCAAAGCGAGCAAATTCTACGGGCTTATTTGCATTTACTATGGTAGAAAAGATTAATTCATCTTTATCTATAATCACTTCCCCTAATTTTACTTCAACTCCATTATCTTCTCTCACTTGTCCGACTACATTTGAATAAGGCTCAATATTTCTTTCAATGCCAAGAGATTTTCCGATAGAATATGATATTTTTGAAACCTTTGACTCAAAAGCGGCATATACATATTTACCGGTTTCCGTTTGACTAAAAATTCCTACAGTTAAAACTAAAGCTGCCGCAACAGTAACAATCTTTTTAAAATTAAGCTTTTTCTTCTTAAAATTATTTTTTAAGTTTTGCTTCTCTATATCACTTAATTCTTGTATTTCATAGCCTTCTAAGTTGAACTCCATGTTATTTATCAGTTCATACATGTTTTTAGACTTTTTCACTATCCTTACCTCCTTTTAAATTAAACAAATTCTTGATTTTGTTTCTTCCGCGGGAAATCCTATTATATATTACTGATTTAGTAAGCCCTGTTTTATCGCTTACCTCGTCCATATTAAATTCTTCAATATATAGTTTTTTAAAAATATTTTTATCTTCAGGAGACAATAGATTCAGCATTTCCTCTGTCTCTTCACTTATTTCTTTAGAAATGATTTTTTCTAAAGATTTATCTTCTACGGGAATTATTTCATCTTCAATATTTTTGTTCTTCATTTCTTTCAGATACTTTCTTTTATAATCTATAGCTTTATATTTAGCAATTCCACCAACCCAATTTTTAAAAGCAGATATCTCGGGACTATATGAATCAATATTCTCCCAAATTGCAAGTAAGCAATCATTCATACAATCCTCATAATAATTTGGAATATAATGAAGATGATTCTTAAGAACAGTTTTTATTATCCAAGCATAATTATCTATTACATAATCTAAGGATTTTTCATTCCCTGATTTCATCTCCTGTATAAAATTTTCTTCGGTTATTTTCAAAAATTTCACCTTCTCTAACTAAAATTAAATCCTACATGTAGTCATCTTTTAGTTCCTTCACCTATTATTTCGTAATAAAATTATAAAATCTATCTCCAAACAAAAATAAATTCCCAGAAAAATTTTCTAAGAATTTATTTTTGCTTAGGAAGACGATTATTAGTTTACATAATAATATTATGTAAACTAATAATCGTTTTTCAATATTGTTATATTACTTTATATTACCCTACTATAAAACATTTCAATATGAGGTATGTTATCTTCCAAGTATGGTTCAGAAACTTCTTTAAATCCAAAACTTTTATAGAAATTTACAAGATATGCTTGAGCTGAAATTCTAATTTCTCTTTCTTTTAAACTTCTTTCAATAAAATCTATTGCCTTTACCATCATATTTCTGGCTATATCTTTTCTACGATATTTTTTATCCACAACAACTCTCCCGATAGAAACTTCTTCATATGAAACTCCCCTTTTTAATATTCTCAAATATGCGATTATTTCTTCATTATTCTCTAAAAATAAATGATAGGCATCTTTATCTCTATTATCGCAATCCTCATAAGGACAATTCTGTTCCACAATAAACACTTGATTTCTTAATCTCAAAATATCATATAATTCCTTATTATTTAAATCTTCAAATTTTCTAATATTCCAGTCCATTTTATCAGTTACCTCCTTGACTCTAACCCTTATTATACTACAATACAAAAAGATTCAATAAAAAGCAATAGATGATTTATTATTTAAATAAGGTTGTTTTTTTGTTATTTTATATGTTATAATGATAGTGTTTTGTGTTATATTATAATATATAGTTCTATAATATAACACTAATATTGTTAGGGGGTATTCAATTGGATAATGAAAAAATTATACAATCGGTAGACAGAGCAATAAAAATATTAAATTGCTTTGAAAATAATGAAGAATTAGGAGTTACGGAGATTAGCAAATTGGTAGGGCTTCATAAAAGTACTACCTTTGGTTTAATTTCTACACTATATGCAAATGGTATTCTTGAAAAAAATGATAATTCAGGAAAATATAAATTGGGTCTTAAGCTATTTCGATTAGGTACCAAAGTGAATTCGTCTCTAAGACATATAGTTGTCCCTTATTTAGAACGATTAGTTAATATGTATCATGAAACAGCTAATTTAGTTATATTACATGATTTATCGGTAATATATCTGGAAAAAGTAGAAAGTCCTCTTTCCATTGCTATCAGTACTTTAGTGGGAGGAAGGCAACCTCTTCATTGTACAGCAGTAGGAAAAGCTATACTTGCTAATCTTTCTTCTGAAATATTAAAAGATAAAATTAGCAGGATGGAATTAACCAAATTCACAAGCAACACAATATGTGATAAAAAAACATTGATTGAATCTTTGGAAAACATAAAAAAGAAAGGATATGCGGAGGATTTTGAAGAACTTGAAATTGGATTACACTGTATCGCAGCACCAATACTAAACCATAATAATATGCCTTTTGCAGCAATCAGTATTTCAGGTCCTACATCCAGGATGAATGAAGATCTATGTAGGGAAATAGGCTTAAGTTTGGTTCAATACACAAGAGAAATTTCACAAAAACTTGGTTTTATCTAAGAAATCTTCAAAGAGGATAAAAGTTATTTCTTTCCTCTTTGAAAATTTGAAAACATGTTTATCTTACTATTTGTCAACATCAATTTGAAAGAATTTCAGATATTCTCCATATCCTTCTTTTTCTAAGTCCTCTTTTTTTATAAATTTCAGGGAAGCACTGTTTATACAGTATCTTAATCCCCCCATTTCCTTGGGTCCGTCGTTAAAAACATGGCCCAGATGAGAATTGCCATATTTACTTTTCACTTCTGTTCTTATCATGCCATGGCTTTTATCTGATTTTTCTATAATATTTTCATCTTTTATAGGCTTTGAAAAGCTCGGCCAACCGCATCCCGAATCAAATTTATCCTTGGAAGTAAATAAAGGTTCTCCGGAAACTATGTCAACATATATTCCCTCTTCATTATGGTCCCAATATTCATTTTGAAACGGTCTTTCCGTCATGTTTTGTTGAGTTACTTCATACTGAATAGGAGTAAGTTTTTTCTTTAGAGTCTCTCTATCCGGTTTGGAATATTCTTTGTCATTCATATTTTCACCTTCTTTAATTAATATTAAAATTTTAAAGTTTTACAAACTACATTTTATATTCGTTACCATTTCTCTTTCTTTTATACTATCACATAAGCTAAAATATTTTAATATCCCATACTCTTCCCTACTTTGTATAAAATATAAGGAATTTCGTCAAAAAAATAAACTGAATAGCTTGACATATATCCTTTATTGTTGTAAACTATAAAATAATACAATTTAATAAAACCTCACTTTTTCAAGTGAGGTAGAGGCGCGATATTCTAACAGTCTTTAGCGGAGTTCGAGAAAGCATTGATGCTAAGGAGAAGGAGATATCGCCGAAGTTTATAATATTTCTCAGTATTATTTGCTGGGCCTGCAGTTAAGAATTGCAGGACTGTCTCAATAAACACATATCCCAAGTTTATTGAGTTGTGCTATCTCATTAGGGGAAAAGAGAGGGATTTAAGGTTAAATAATATATAAAAGACTTAAGTTCACCTTATGTCTTTTTTTATTTGGCAAAATTCCCTAAAAATCAGATAGTACTATATATTACAACTGTATTCAATATAAAGAGGAGATGGATAGACATGAAGAAAAAGATATTATTATTAACATTAGTTTGCATGATGACACTTGTACTTTTAACAGGATGCGGGACAAGCAATGCTTCTGAGAAAACTGAACCTTTTAGAGTAGGCCTTGAAGCTTTATATCCTCCATTCAATTGGACTCAAATGGACAGCTCCAATGGTGCTGTAAAAATTGATGGAAGTAAAGAATATGCAGGCGGATATGATGTTGAAATAGCTAAAAGAATTGCTGAAGGTTTAGGAAAAAAATTAGTTATTGTTAAAATTGAATGGGACGGCCTTGTGCCGGCACTAACTTCAGGAAAAATTGATGCAATAATAGCAGGTATGTCCCCTACCGCTAAGCGAAAAGAAACCATAGATTTTTCAGATAACTACTATAAATCGGATTTGGTCATGGTTGTAAAAAAAGACGGAGCTTATGAAAAAGCAGATTCCTTAAATGATTTTAAAGGAGCAAAAATAACGGCCCAGTTAAACACATTTCACTATACAGTAATCGATCAGATTAAGGGTGTAAAAAAGCAGCCTGCTATGGATAACTTTTCAGCAATGAGAGTTGCTCTTAAATCGGGAATAATAGATGGATATGTATCGGAACGTCCCGAAGGAATCAGTGCGGAAACTGCCGACAAGGATTTCAAAATGGTAGAATTAAAAGACGGCTTTACTACATCTGATGATGATACTGCCATAGCTGTAGGAATTGCAAAAAATAGTGACCTGACTGAAAAAATCAATAAAATATTATCAAAAATTTCGGAAAAAGAACAAAAAACTCTAATGGATAATGCTATCAAAAATCAACCTATAGCCAATTAAGAGGTGAAAAAAAATGAGTTTAGAATGGATAATAAGGATTGTCTCGGAAAACTGGCCTATGTTCCTTCGCGGAGCAGGAATGACTCTTTTTATTTCCACAATAGGTACTGTTATAGGTTTCATAATAGGCTTATTGGTAGGAATTATTCGTACCATTCCGCTTCCTGAAAGAGGAATAAAGAAAGTTTTTCTTAAAATTATTGATGCTGTTCTTTTTATGTACGTAGAGTTATTCAGGGGAACACCCATGATCGTACAGGCAATGGTTATATATTACGGTTCTGCTTTGGCCTTTGATATAGATATTAATAAGTTGTATGCAGCAATTATTATTGTTTCCGTTAACACCGGAGCATACATGGCGGAAATTATCCGCGGAGGCATCGTTTCTGTTGATGAAGGTCAGTCTGATGCAGCCCGTTCTATAGGAATGAATCATATTCAAACCATGTGGAATATAGTATTGCCCCAGGGAATACGAAATATTTTGCCGTCAATCGGTAACGAATTTGTAATAAATATAAAGGATACGTCCGTACTCAATGTGATTTCCGTATCGGAATTATATTTTCAGACGAAATCAATTTCAGGCAATAACTTCAGATACTTCGAATCATTTTTCGTTGCATGTATCCTTTATTTTATAATGACCTTTACAGTAACACGAATCTTATATTTTGTTGAAAAGAAATTGGATGGTCCCGAAAACTATTCTATATATACCGCAAATGTAAACAGGAATTTCTAAAAATTTTTAAGTAATTTAGAAGGGATGAGGACTATATGAAGAAAATTATTGATATTCAGCATTTAAACAAATCATTCGGAACCCACGAAATACTAAAAGATATTAATTTTTCCGTAAATGAAGGAGAAGTAATTTGTATCATAGGTTCTTCCGGATCAGGTAAATCAACGCTCCTTCGCTGTGTCAATCTTTTGGAAAAACCGAACGGAGGAAAAATCATATATAAGGGCAGAAATATTTTAGATGACATTCATGACATATACGGATACAGAACAAATTTAGGCATGGTTTTTCAGCAGTTCAATTTATTTAATAATTACAACATATTAGATAATTGTACCTTAGGACAAATAAAAGTGTTGAAGCGTTCAAAGGAAGAAGCTAAAAAAACAGCTATGAAATATCTGAAAACAGTTGAAATGGATAAATATATTAATGCAAGGCCAAAGCAATTATCCGGAGGTCAAAAACAGAGAGTAGCTATTGCAAGAGCTCTCTCTATGGAACCGGATATTATGCTGTTTGATGAACCCACATCAGCTCTTGACCCAGAAATGGTGGAAGAAGTTCTGAAAATTATAAAAAAACTTGCTCAGACCGGACTTACGATGATTATAGTAACTCATGAAATGAAATTTGCAAAGGATGTTTCGGATCGGGTAGTCTTTATGGATAAAGGTATCATTGAAGAAGAAGGAAGTTCAGAACAGATCTTTAGCAATCCGGTAAAAAAACGAACCAGAGAATTCTTAAAGCTTGCAGTACAATAATCAAATCAGGATACTATATACACGATAGTATCCTGATTATTATTTCTACTTATATTAAGGGAAAATCAAATATGAATTTTTTAATGCTTTATAGAGTGCATGGTATTGACTAATTCTACTCGAATATTAACATCATTTTCGGAATCCGAATTTCTGTAGCGATCTTCATACTTATAATATACTTTACTTATTATGCAGCCCACATAATAACAATCTTCGGTCTCCGTATACCAATCTACTAAAACGGTTCTGTCTGTAACTCTACATGCATCGTCTACATATCTTGAATTTAAGTTTATCAGTTCATCATCAGACAATTTAGACAGTTCACTGTCAAACAGCCTGAGTTTACATACATAGTAGTATTCTCCCTTTGAAAAAGTGGTATTTATAACCTTTATATTCTCATTTCCGTTTTGTTCCTCCCCTATATAGATATTTCTTTCTCCGTCCTTTTTTTTCACCAAATTGGTCATGTTCTCAAAATCCTTTTCATAATAATCTCCTATGGCCTTTTTAGTCTCGGAATCATACTTATTGATATAAAAACTATACTGAATGTCAGAAGGATCATTATTTTTATAGCATAGAATACCAAAGCCTCCTATGGGAAATTTATCGTACAGTTCTTTAAAGGTTGGTTTTCTTCTGAAATAGTTTATTGCTTTATCCAACGTTTCTCCTCTGTAAGGCTTTCCGGGAAGATCGAAGTCCATATTTAAGTTATAAGTTCCATCCTCAATTTCCATACTTCCGCAAAAACTTTCATCCAAATCGGACAAGCTGCTTACAGTCGTCCTGTATTGATTCTGAACATAAAAATTAATTTGTTCCGGGTGTTCGTTACTGAGCTCATAAAAAACATATTCTCCGAAATCCAAAGAATTCATATATGTAGTCATCTTATTCACCGATGTTTGTACGTTTCCATTCAACAATTTATCTGTTTTGGTCCGAGCAATTTGCTTGATAAAATCAAAGGACATATTCGAGATATCCTCCAATTTGTCCATATCTACGGCATCTGCATTATCCTTTGATGTATTGGGATATAATGTTTTCTCATAGTCCATATTATATATATAAATATAATTTGTAAAATTAACATGGTCTGAAAGATACTGATTGTCTTCTTTAAGGGAATACTTATCCCCAAAGATATTATTCATATTCTTCTTTATTAAATCCTCTGATATGCTGTTCGACATTCCGTAGTATACGGTATCAGTCCCCTTTTCTCCAATACAATCGAAATTTATATCTATTACATTATTGTATTTTAAATTCATCAAGGTACTGAATTCTTTGCTTCCCGAAAGTCCTTCTTCTTCAGCATTAAGGAACGCAAAGACTATATCCTTATCCGTATTTATCTTTTCATCGATTGTCCTATGGAGGCTGTCCAATACAACGGCTACTCCGCTTCCGTTGTCGAGTATACCTTTTGAATACTTTCCTTCACTCTTTCCTATTGAATCAAAATGAGCACTCAATACCAAGGCATCCTTATTTTCATTTTTCCCATATATCATATAAACATTTTCCAATTTGACATCCTTTATATCCGCTTCTAATGATATCTCGACACTCTTATTGCTGAATTTTTCTGCTTTTTTAAAACTTTGTTCATCTACACGCAGTCTCATAGCATCTTCCTTTACTAAAGGAGGTATACCGTCATTTTCAGCCCCACCTAAAACGATAGTTGCAACGATATTGGCATAATACTGGCTTTTGCCTAAATTTTTAATATCCCTTATTAAATATATATAGTCTTCTTCCTTGTTATTTTTAATCTCATTTAAATCATCAGTAACCACAGCATTATGTATTTTCATCTTTTCTGTATTTAAGGAGGTAAATTTGGCATTATCCATATCAAAAGAAATACCGCTGTCCTCGTCGGATATGATGAGTTTTGGATTCTCCCCCATTTTCACCGTAAATTCCTGGGTATACATCTTCAGATTATCGCTTTCCAGGTTTTTTAAATATTTTTTTAGATTATCCGTAAATTCATAGTTTCCCTTTGTATTAATTCCCCTGTATTCGATGTCTTCCAATGCATATAAAGTACTTTTTACCGTTGAAAAATCAGGCTTTAATGTTTCTTTGGCACACCCCATTAATAAAAGAAGGGCGGCTGACAATAATATTATTTTTTTTATATTTTTTCTTACCATTTTTTCTCTTTTAATCATTTTAACTTATTCACCATCTTATATACATCATTTATATATTTTGAATTTAATTTCATCAGTTCTTCATCGGATAACTTGGACAGTTCATCATCAAACAAATCAAATGTACATACATAGTAGTATTCTCCTTCTGAAAAAGTAGTTCTTATACTTTTTATATACCTGTTTCCGTTTTGTTCATTCCCTATATATATATTTCTTTCTTCATTTTTCTTTTTAACTAAATTATCCATACTTTCAAAGTTCTTGTCATAATAGTCCCCTATGGCCTTTTTAGTCTCGGAATCATACTTCTGGAAGTAAAAACCGTATTGGTGCTGGTCAAGGTCATTATTTTTATAACATAAAATGGAAACTCTTTTTATAGGAAACTTATTGTATAGCTCTTTAAAGCTCGGAGTTTCGTCAAAATAATTTTCTACTTTGTCTAACTTTTTTCCATCATAAGGTATCTCCGGTAAGTCAAAATCTATATATAGGCTATAACTTCCATCCTCAACCTCCATATTTCTCAAGGAATTTTCATCTATATCAGATAAGCTGTTTACAGTCATTTTATACTTATCCTGAATGTAAAAATCAATCTTATCCGTATGTTCATCTTTGTATTCATAAAAAACATATTCTCCAAAATTTAATGAATTCATATATGTAACTTCTTTATGAACCGATGTTTGGACATTTTTCGTCATCAATTCGTTCGTCTTGACTTGAGATATCTGTCTGACAAAATCAAAGCATTTTTTTGAAATATCCTCCAATTTATTTATGTCCATAATATCTATATTATCTTTTGATGTATGAATAATAACGGAGTCCGGATATTTCATATTATATATGTAAATATAGTTTGCAAAATTTCTATGGTCCGACGGATAATAATCATATTTTTCAACAGGGTATTTATCCGAAAAAACCTCTTCTACATTTTTCTTTACCAAATCTTCGGATATGCTGTCGGACATCCCGTAGTATATAGTATCGGTTCCCTTTTCTCCGAGACAGTCGAAATTTATATCTATTACATTACTATATTTTTGATCCATCAAGGTACTGAATTCTTTACTTCCCAAAAGCCGTCCTTCCTCGGCATTAAAAAATGCAAAGACTATATCCTTATCCGTATTCAGCTTTTCATTGATTGTCCTGCGGAGTTTCAACTTTAGAAGTGGTTTCTGGATTGGATGTTGAACATATTTCTTTCTATAGCCTCATATTGGAGGAAGGTACAAGATTTTACAAAAGGTATTCTGAGGGGAAGTTGGATTTGCCAGATGAGGAATTGGAGAGAGAAATGTATCATAGGGGGATACAAATATTGAAATCTCATGGGTATAAGCATTATGAAATATCCAATTTCGCTAAACCTAGTTATGAGTGCAAACACAACTTGTTTTATTGGAAGGTAAAGCCATATATTGGTTTAGGTTTAGGTGCTCATTCAAATATCAATGGCTTAAGATACTGGAATGAAGTAAGTTTTGAAAATTATTTTGATAGCTTAGAAAATAGGAAATTGCCCATAGATGGTAGTGAAAAAATAGATAATGCAATGGAAATGGCAGAATATTTAATATTAGGTCTTAGACTTGTTGATGGGGTTAAGCTAGACGATTTTTACGACAGATTTCATATTTCTATAGATAGTATCTATGGGAGCGTGCTCAAGAAGCATGAAAAATCAGGATTGATTTGCAATGATGGAGATAGGATTAGGTTAACAAGCAAAGGTTTGGACTTGGCAAACATAGTTTTTGTTGATTTACTGCCAAATCAAGATTAATTTTGTTAAAGGGTATTGACAAACTTAATTAAGAGTGATAATTTTAAATCGTAAGTATTAGCACTCAATGAGATAGAGTGCTAATAAAACCTTTAAAATATATATTTGTATAGTTGGAGTGATATCAATGTTAGATGATAGAAAATTAAAGGTACTCCAAGCTATTATCAACAGCTATATTGCTAGTGCTGAGCCAATAGGTTCTAGGACTATTTCAAAAAAATATGATCTTGGAGTTAGTCCTGCTACTATTAGAAATGAGATGTCAGATCTTGAGGATTTAGGTTATTTAAATAAACCTTATACATCTGCTGGAAGAATACCATCTGACAAGGCATATAGATTATATGTTGATACTCTTATGCAAGAAATAATGTCTTTTGTAGACTTTGAGAAAAAAGAAGAAGTGAAGAAAATACTTTTAAAAGAAATGGGAGAAATTGACCAGTTGATTCAAAATTCAGCGAAAATACTTTCTAAAATCACAAATTATACTTCGCTGGCCATAGCACCACAATTTAAGCAAAGTACCCTTAAGCATATTCAATTGATTTCAATTGATGAATGCAAGGTGTTAGTTATTATTATTAGTGAATCTGGCGCTGTTAGAAATACAATTTTTCGAACGGATAACTTTATATCTGATGAACAGTTAACGGCTATTTCAAATTTTTTGAATGGAAAATTAAAAGGACTTACTTTGGAAGAAATAAGCAATGAGATTGATTCTACTATATTTAAGGAAATGTATGAGTTTAGGTCGATGATTCAGGATATTGTCCCTGTAATCAGTCAGTCATTAGAAGATATGGCTGAGATAGAAGTCTATGCCAATGGTGTCACAAATATTTTTAATTTTCCAGAATATAAGAATATAGATAAAGCAAAATCATTCCTTTCATTTATAGAAGACAAAGAGCTATTAGCTGATGCTTTGCTAGAGAATTCTTTTGATGATATATTTATTACTATTGGGGATGAAAATCCTTGTGAAGAAATAAAAGATTGCAGTTTAATAACAGCAACATATAAGTTTGGGGGCAAAACCGTAGGTAAAATAGGCGTTATTGGTCCAACAAGAATGGATTATTATAAAGTAATAAATGCTGTAAGAGTTATAGCGGTAAATCTAAGTGAGATAATTGATCATTATTTTGC